>Ga0207643_10000237_pt1 | contig 38558 bp, 45 predicted proteins | sample KBSMisM62_FD_184313 | JGI IMG/M metagenome (GOLD analysis project Ga0207643, IMG submission 184313) | Miscanthus rhizosphere microbial communities from Kellogg Biological Station, Michigan, USA - KBS Miscanthus M6-2 (SPAdes) (version 2) | ecosystem: Host-associated > Plants > Roots >... | reverse complement strand
CCTGCACTTTTGCCTTTTCTTCCACTTTCGCTTCTACTTTTTCTGCCTGCACTTTTGCCTTTTCTTCCACTTTCGCTTCTACTTTTTCTGCCTGCACTTCTGATTCTTCCACAGACTCTTCAGACAAAGGGCTTTTTTCTTCAATGAATGAACTGACCACAACAGTATCATCGTCTTCTTTTATCATTCTCAATCTTATCTTTCTTGGCGGATTCGTTTTACCTCTAGACCAGATATGTCTATTCAAATCCTGATCTATCTTGACCTTGTTGGTTTGCATATGGCGTTGGGTAAATTCCCTAATGATGTTTATTACTCTATCAGTTCTTCTATACTTTGGGGTATCCCAGGCTTTCGCCAGATTCACGGTGTAAATTCTAGTTGAATTATCTTCAGACATTTTCTATCAATCCTTTAATTATCCTACGTTAACATCCGACCTTCTCCAAGCTCTTCGCTTTGGATTCGTTCTAACATGACGATGGGTTCTAATTATTACCCAGGCTGGCACTGGTCTGTTCTGTTTAACTCTCTTTATCAATCGCTTCTTCCTCGATGTATTCTTTCGTGCAGCCATTTTTCTACACTGAGTTTTTTGCCTATTTTAAGTGTTGGTTTATCCACGTTTTGATTAATTATAGAAAAGCGATTCAAATTATTCACAAAAATAACAACTATTGAGAGTATTAGAATATCTAATGCTAATAAAATCTCATTGAATTAAAAACAATGATTAATTCCCAATTGGAATAAAACATAACCAGATGGAGATGGAATTTGTCTGTTCTGTTTGTTATAAATTCTTGAGCACAGTGTATGACAAGAAGAGAATGAAGAACCTCAGAGAGATACCAGACAACATGTTGCAGGTTGGTGGATGTAAGAGCATGTATCACAAGAAACTAACAGATTCCTTCAAAAGTTAAGTCAAGTGATTTAGGGCAATAACAAAGAGATCGCTAAAAGATGTTATTGAAACAGCATTAGTTATATTTTCATTAATCTGTGATTATGATTTTTCCTTCCATTATTCCAGGATGAATTGAACAGTAGTATCTATAAGAGCCTGCCTTGTCCGAAGCAATCAACGTCGTAAAATCCTGTCCGCTTGAGATAAATCCTGTATTAATATTCAAATCATCAACAATAAAATCATGTTTTCTAAAATCCTGGTTTGCGATACTAATTTTTAATGGATGATTGGTTTTGACAGTAATATCTGGATTAGTAACATTGAATTTGTTATCTTTCATTAACATTATGATGCCCTCATTTTTTGATAATTGAGTGTTATCTTGAGAAACTATGTTCCCAATCCCCCATAGTGAACCGACAATAATAAATGAAATTGCAATAATTGCTATTATGTTGTTCTTCAAACCGCTTTTCTAAATTGGAATTTGTAATTGATAAAATAATGCTTGATAAAAATAACTCACAAAATTAATTTTTTTAAAGACATAAAATAATAAAAGTTTCAAAAATAACTGTAGCAGGTTGATTACTCTGTAGTTGTTTCTGTATTGGCTTCAGCATTTGCCGGTGCTGCCTCAGTCTGACTCTGACTTTCAGAATCGTTGACAATTTCAGCAGTTGCAAATCTATTTCCAACCTGGATGATCTTTATCTTTGTATTTTGGCCTACCTTTCCATTCTTTACAAATATCACAAATCGCTGTATCCTTGCTATTCCATCTCCCTTCCTACTTAATTCCGTGATCTGTACGTCGTATTCCTTTCCTACTTCCACTGGTTTTGGACCGAACATGTCGTTCGTCTTGAATCCGTTGTAACTCATAGTTAATCTTGTCAAATAAATATTCCACATATAAACTGTCAAAATTTGTGCTCAAGTCCCGATTCTGAAATTTTCGTTACATAAGCTTCTGAGACATTCTATAGCAGAAAGGGATGCAAGGTAACTGGTTTTAGGATTTGTAGGGCTTGGTATGTTTTGAACAACAATGTGTATTTCTCCGAAACTTCCCTTGGCTACAATTTCATGTTTATTCACTGATATCAGTGGATCTGTCATGATCTTTACGCGAGTTTTTTCTAAACCAACTCCAGCCAGTGCTACTGCCACTGCTACATTCACATTGGCAGGAAATAATTCGATTGCAGTAGAAGCATTACCCTCGAAAAGGACTGTTTCGCTGTTAATATCATCTAGCCTTATTCTTGAGCTCTCAAAAAACGGTGCTCCTGCAAGTGATTTAGGATGTTTTGTTGTTGTAATAGTTACACTGTTCAGATATTTTCTTACACTTCTGATGGAATCTAGTCCTGCAATGGCACCAGTAGGTATCAATATTCTGGTACTGTTCGAGCTCGACAAATTTTGCAATTCTGCCAAGTATTCTTTATCTGAGAAGGCTCCCACACTCAAAACAATCAGGTCCTTTTTTGATTCGATTATTTTTTTTCCGAATTCTCTGACTGCATCTTTTGAAGCACACTCTATTATTATGTCCAGACTGGAATAAGTTTCAGAATTATAAAATTCATCGAAATCTGAAAACAAATGTACATCGCCATTTTCATTGTCAACTGAATTGACAACTTGAGATTGTTTATCAAATACAGCAATTATCTTGGCATTTGGAATCTCTTGTCTTTTCGCTGATGCGATAATTTCTCTACCAATGCTGCCATAACCTATTACTGCAACTTTCTTCATATTGTAATAATTTCACTTGTCCATATTTGGATTTACATGTTGCTAAACAATGATGTATCTAAAACAAGTTAAGGAGAATAATAAAAAATTATTATCAGTCTAACGTCTTCTACCAGCACGTTCTGGCTTCTTTTGTCCAGGCTGACGCCTCTTTTCAAATCTCTTTACAAAATTTATCTTGTTTCTCAATTTTGATATCGGACTTACTCTCTTTTTTCCTTCAATCTTGGGAGTTTGACCTCTTACTTTTCCTGCCTTTGTTAACGATCCATGAGTTGGCATTTGATATAGGGTTGACTTTGATATAATATATCTATTACTGCATCAATTTATCGTAATTCTCATCATTATATCAAAGTGGCAAGTATTGCCTTCATTATACGTGAAATAGGCAATGTTATCCTAAATTATACTACTTTAAATCTATAATTATGTAAATCAAGCTCATCAGATGACACTAGTCCAATCGATGCATTTCGATCAAATTAACACACTAAAGAAAGAGCGCAACGCTATCATTTTGGCTCACAATTATCAAGTCCCAGAAGTTCAAGATATAGCTGACTTCATAGGCGATTCATTGGCATTATCAAGAGAAGCAGCTAAGACAGACGCCGATATTATTGTATTTTGTGGCGTACATTTCATGGCAGAAACCGCTTCAATTCTATGCCCTCAAAAGACTGTCCTAATTCCAGATTTGGAAGCCGGTTGTTCTCTTGCATCTACTATCAATTCGTATGAACTAGGGAAATGGAAAGAAGAACATCCCAATGCTGCCGTAGTTAGCTATGTGAACACGAGTGCAGAAGTAAAAGCCCTCTCTGACTATTGTTGTACTTCATCCAATGCAGTGAAGGTTGTAAACAGCATTCCCCGTGGTACTGAAATTCTATTCTTACCTGACATGTTCCTAGGTTCATACGTTGGTCAGGTCACCGGCAGGAAGAATTTGTATGTGTGGCCAGGAGAATGTCATGTTCATGCAGGTATCACTGCAGCTGACATCAATAGTATTTTTCAAAAATACAATAACGCAGAATTCATGATACATCCTGAATGTGGCTGTACCTCATCAACTCTGTATGGCCTTGCTTCTGGTGATATAACAAAGAAAGCTCATATTCTGTCTACTGAAGGGATGATGCAACATGCCAGAAAATCAGAGAACAATCAGTTTGTTGTTGCCACGGAAACAGGTATCATGTATAGAATGAAAAAGGAAAATCCAGACAAGTTGTTCATACCAGTTAAGGAAAATGCTGTCTGCAAATACATGAAACAGATAACAATTGAAAAAGTAGTTGACTCACTTGTACATAAACAATATGAAGTCAAGGTTCCAAAACAAATTGCAGATAAGGCCAGAATTGCTATCGAACGTATGTTAAAGATATCATAGTCAAATATTAAATTGATATCTTTGGTAGTAAATCATTGACAGTGATTAACTAATCATAATTAGTTTAGCGATTAATTAATTCCATTTCCATTGAAAAATCAATCGATTTACTGGAATGGGTTAATGAACCTATTGATATCATGTTTGGTAAAGCATTTGCGTACTCTTTGATATTCGAAAGATTGACACCGCCTGAAATTTCTATCAATATTTTTTTTCGTAAGCCTGCCTCCTTCAAATATGAAATGGCTTTCTGGGCACGTTGAGGAGAAAAGTTATCCAGCATGATGATATCAGCACCGCTATTAATTGCCTCTACCGACGACTTCGTATCAATGACTTCGCATTCTATCGTGATATTTTTGCCCGCCTTTTGTCTGGCCATTGCAATGGCTTCCCCTATGGATTTGGTAACCGCAAGATGATTATCTTTTATTAGTATCATTTCATCAAGTGTATTTCTGTGTGGATATCCACCACCAAGCTGAATTGATTTCTTATCAAAGTATCTCAATCCAGGCGCAGTCTTCCTAGTGCCTGTTATTCTTATATTTTTTGAAACTGCTTTTACGATATTTACATATTTCCTGGTATCAGTTGCAATTCCGCTCATTCGCATCAATAAATTTAAAGCAGTTCTTTCAGCTTTTAGAATAGATCTAGTATTTCCTTTTACAGTCATAACCTTGGTCCCTTTTTTTACTACGACACCATCTTTGACCAGGTTTTTTGAATCACATTTGCAAATATCAAATATTGTTCTGGCTTCTTCGAGTCCTGCAACAACTGCACTTTCAGATTTACAAATAATAAACGCTGAAGATTTTAGGTCCTTATCTACTACATATTCGCTGGTCAGATCGCCTGTGGCAATATCCTCTCTGAGAAATCTAATGAGAGATTCTCGCAAACTAAAATATTGATTTAGATCTTTTGGTTTTTTCTTAAAAGTCAAGTTACTTTTAATGCATATTTATGTGGAGTTGAGATTTGAAGCGTTGATGCAACCAAAGAATTCTTTGAATCAAATATTACTATTGTGCCAGACCAGTCGGATGAAAGTTCGGTCGACTTACAAACAGGACACACCTTTCCAATAGTAATGGCCTTACATTTTTTGCATGCAAGTTCCTTTGCCATTAAGCGGGCACTGTCCCTTTCTTTTCTTTTTGGTTACTTGCGGCTGCGGCAGGGTTTTTGGCTTTCTTTATCTCTTCTTCAATCCATTCAAGAGCTCCAAGGAATGGCTGTCTGCATGTGATTCCTATTTTCCCCATTGCCGAACCTTTTCCCAAACTTATCGCCGTAACTCTTGCTCTCAGTTTTGATCCAATCTTGAGGGATTTGGCTGATTGATTTGCAACTATTACCCCTTGCTTGACATCGCTTTTTAGATAATCATCAGTAATTTGAGAAAGGTGCAATAATGCATCAGTTGGACCTATTCGTACAAACGCACCAAAATCAGTAATTTCAACAATTTCTCCTTCAACAATTTCTTGCATCTTAGGATAAAATGTTAATGCCTTAAATGACACCTTATGAAATGTGGCACCATCACCGGAAACCAATTTCCCGACCTTATTTGCTTTTGCATCGATAATCATGATAACATAACCCAATTCAGGATTTATCATACTCTCGTATTTTTCCTTGAGAATTTCCATTGTGGTCTCATTGAGAGATTTTTTCATCATGTTGGGAGGGATTCTTACAACGTCATCCATGTGTATTATCGCAAACATTACTTATTGTCAATTTGTTTAAATTATCAATTTATGAACCTTTTCATTATTTCTTGACTATCTTTCGTGGTGCGTGATATTGTATGATTTAAATATTCTTTGGATGAGTACGATGACATGGTCTCAATAGAGCAAATCATGGCAAAATTACAGACAATCGAAGATCCCGAATTGCATAAAGACATCGTTTCAATGGGCATGATTAAAGACCTTGCAATTAATGATGGAAAAGTTGGCTTTACATTGGAGCTTACTACCCCAGCTTGTCCTTTCAACAGTGAGATAGAAGAGTCCGTTCGTAATTCTATGATGGACCTGGGAATTAAAGATCTGGATCTTAAGGTGACTGCCAGGGTAATGGAAGGACGTTCGATTTCAATGGACGAATTGCTACCTGGTGTAAAAAATATACTTGCAATTGCAAGTGGTAAAGGAGGAGTAGGAAAGACGACAGTATCTGTCAATCTCGCTCTGACATTGGCAAAGACGGGTGCAAAGGTAGGTTTGCTTGATGCTGATATTTATGGTCCAAGCATTCCTTTAATGCTGGGGCTCAAGAATGCACCTGAAGTAATTAATAATAAAATAGAACCAGTTTTGGCTCAAGGAGTTAAAGTTATTTCGATGGGATTCTTTTATGAACAATCACAGCAAGCAGGAATCTATAGAGGTCCTATTGTAGCTGGAATTGTAAAGCAGTTCTTAACTGATGTAAATTGGGGCGAGCTCGACTACCTTATAATTGACTTACCACCCGGTACTGGAGATGCACCTTTAACCTTAGCACAGACAATACCAATAACCGGAATAATCATAGTTACCACTCCACAAGATGTGGCAATGAATGTAGCCGTAAAGGCAGTAGGAATGTTTAACAAATTAAACGTCCCGATCATTGGAGTCATTGAAAATATGAGTTATTTGGAATGTCAACATTGTAATAATAAAATCACTATCTTTGGTACAGGAGGAGGACAGAAAGTTAGCGATCAGTTTAATGTTCCTTTCATTGGAGAAATACCTCTTCATCAACAAATAATGTCAGGAAGCGATAGTGGTAATCCAGTAACTATTTCAGAACCAAATAATAACCAAGCAGTTCTGTTTGACAAAATAGCTCGTACTGTTGCTGGTAGAATCAGTATAATCGCTTCTGAATTGCACGACCAGGAAAAAGCAGAAAACGAACAGTCGAAAGAACAAAGTGTCAATACCGCCTGAAGTTCTCGCAGAACTCAAAAAACCATTAGGTAAACTAATTCTGGATAGTGATATCACAGAAAAAAAAATTAAGAAAGAAATTGCGAGCATAAAGCACAAAATAATAACTGTAGGTGATCGTTCTACTGAAAGACTTGTTTCCTTAGGTATTTACCCTGACTTGGCTATAGTTGACGGGGTTGAGAGGAGGCAAGAAAAAGAAAAGATTTTGGACAATAGAATCATCGAACTGCGGGCAAAGAATTTTTCTAGAATTTCATGCATTAATCCCGCAGGAACCATTACCAAGGAAGCTTTTGACAAGATACGATTTGCTCTTACTGGTGAAAAAGATGTAATTTTGCAGATTATTGGTGAAGAGGATTTGTTGACACTTCCTGCATGTTATTTTGCACCAAACGACTCTCTAGTATGTTACGGTCAACCTCTAGAAGGTCTTGTTCTGATTAATGTTAATGATCCTATGAAGCGAAAAGCTAAAGAATTAATGAAATCAATAAATAATAAACTGTTTACGGGGTATGATGACGTGGTGGCTGTTTGAAATAAAAGTGATCGAAACCCAAATTTTCTGACCCCGATAAGATCATTTTTGGAATTAATGCTCAAATATGATCCAAAATACTAGCTTATGACAATCATGTTACGCCATGGCTATGCATGACATGAGCATTCGCATTTTGACATTTTCACATCAAATGAGCAGTCATGATCTGAGCCACATGAATCTCCCATTGGCCATTCACCAGGACATTCTGTGTGACGATTCCTCTTACAAAAAAAAGTTAATGTCATTTGAATACTGCATTAATATTGTTTGATTCAATATTTGAATTTTTATGTTCATTGACATAACATTAACACAAAGTATATTATTTGAATAAATTTTATAATGTAATGCATGAGCAGCAAGGTTGCTATTGTTTGTATTACTAAAAATGGAATCAATATATCAAGAAGAATAAGAGAGAAAATTCCAACTGCATCAATCTATGCGCAATCAAAACACAAAGATTCTTCTGATGGGATTATCTGGTTTGAAAAAAACACAAAAATCATGATTGAGGAGATTTTCAAAGAATATGAGAGCATAATTTGCATTTTTTCATTGGGAGCAGTAATTCGTTTAATATCAAATCTGTTGAAGGATAAAAAAACAGATCCGGCAGTTATCGTTATTGACGATAAAGCAAATTTTGTAATCAGTACTCTCTCCGGACATCTAGGAGGAGCAAATTCATTAACCAAATCAATTGCAGAATTCCTAAATTCTACGCCTGTAATCACTACGGCTGCTGATGTTAATGAAACAATAGCAGTAGACCTTTTGGGCTCCGATTTTAAATGGCGCATTGAAAATTTTGAAAACGTTACTAAGGTTAGTGCTCATATGGTTAATGAAGAAAAAATAGGTGTTTATCAGGATACAGGTGAAACAAGATGGTGGAATAAAGAATTACCAAAAAACGTAACAATATTAGATAACATTGATGAATTAAAATCAGATGATTTCAAAGCCGGCCTAATAATATCTGATAGAATAATTACAGATCCACTCATTCTTAACAAATCCGTAATTTATAGGCCAAGGAGTCTTGTAGTGGGATTAGGTTTTCATTGGGATACGACTTTGAAGGAAATAGAAGATGGTATATCGAAAGTATTAAAGGAAAATAGATTGTCTTTTCTTAGTATTAGAAATCTTTCAACCCTAAATAGAGCTAAATCTCCTGCCTCATTAGCCTCTTTTTCAGATAATCATGGAATTCCTTTAGAGTTGTATGATAAGGAAAAGTTAGACAAGATAATGGTTCCAAATCCTTCAGACGTCGTGAAAAAATATGAAGGAACATCAAGCGTATCAGAAGCGTCATCAATACTTAGCTCAGGTGGGAAACTAATAGTAACAAAACAAAAATTCCCTCCCAATCTTACAGTCGCAGTGTCTAGGATAAATTACTCAAAGGTAGATATTTGACATGAACAAAGCTTTGTTACTAATTGATAGAGGTAGCAGGGAACCAGAGGCAAAAGAAGAGCTTGCCCAACTATGCACAATGATCAGGGATGAAAGTGAATATGCATATGTAGATCATTGCTTTCTTGAAGTTATACCCCCATACATTGAAGAAGGTATCAACAAGTGCATTTCCAATAATGTAGATTCTATTACCGTAATGCCATATTTCTTATATCCTGGGATGAAGTTAAAAGATTCTGTAAAAAAAACTGCAAGAATCTGCTACGATAGAAAGATAAAGGTAGTAATTACAAAACCGCTGAGCTATCATAGTACACTTGAGTCGCTCATTAGAGATAGAATTCGTTTAGCAAGGGAAAAACATAATGTGTTATTATCAAATGACAAATGTGACATACTGGTAATAGGTCACGGTAGCAGTGACAGAAGTGCTAGGACTGCATTTGTACATACGGTAAATAGACTAAAACCAGATTTCAGAAGTGTTACATTTTGTTTTCTTGAATTGGATGAACCACGTATAGCAAACGGCATAGATAAAATTATTTCCAATAACCCGAGTATCGTGATAATCGTTCCCTATTTCTTACACAAGGGAGCCCATATCAAAAATGACGTTGTAAAAGATATTAACTCTGCATTGGAAAACTACAATCTAGAGAATATCCAGGTTCATGTTACCGAGCATTTTGGCGTAGACCCAAAACTTGTGGATTTAGTGCTAGAAAGGGCAAGAGAGGCAGAAGGAAAAGTTGATTGAAAGTAATGACAAAGTAGAAAGGGCCAATAGGGCAAAGTCTCGAGATATGTCTGAATCTTCACTTGGTATAGAAGAAAAGAGTATGAAAATCATTGAATCAGAGATAGGAACTCATGTTTACAATGAACTACAATGGAATGTAGTTAGACGTGTAATCCATGCAACGGCTGATTTTGACTTTGCAAAACCAGGTAGGAGTGGAATTATTTTTTCAGCTAACGCAATCGAAAATGCCTTTGAAGCATTTGGGAAGAAAGGACACATAGTTGTTGATGTTGATATGGTACAGTCAGGCATAAACAAGAAATCTGTAGCAAAAATCGGGACCAGTATTATATGTAATATATCAAATAAGGAGGTAATTGATATTTCTAAAAATCAAAATAAAACTAGATCCACAGCGGCAATGAGATACTCATCTAGAGAAATCAATGGAGGTATTGTTGTCATAGGAAATGCTCCAACAGCTTTATACGAAGTAATCAAAATGATAAATGAAAATGCAGTAAAGCCCGCACTTGTAATTGGGATACCTGTAGGGTTTGTTTCAGCTGCAGAATCAAAATCTGAACTATTAAAGACCAATGTAGAATTTATAACAAATATGGGAAGAAAGGGAGGAAGTCCTACAGCGTCGTCAATAATAAATGCCTTAATGCTCCTATACATTAGTAACTTAAATTGATGATAGGCATGGATACGAGAACAGCGCATACTGCTGAACATGCCTTCATAGGATCACTGCAAAAAATATTAAACAAGACATTAAGCGTGAGAAAGGTGGAACATAAGGATACTTACAATATTGCATTCATAAGAAAATCAGATGTAGAATTGGATTTTGAAAAGATAACTTTTGCTGAGAAGGAAGTTAATCAACTTATCTTGGAAGGCAGAAGAATATCACATCACTCATTTTCCTCACTACAAGAAGCCAGGAGGATGTTCCCTGCTCTGAGAGCTAATGAATCAAGATTGGAGAATGCAGATACCATTACAGTTGTTGAAATTGAAAACCACGATCTTTCTGCATGCTCAATGGAACATGTTAATAATTTATCAGAATGTATATTTTTCTTGGTAACTAATATGTCAATGAGTGGATCTGATTATGAGATCAGGTTCATGGTCGGCAAAAATGCGATGGATGAGGCAGTTAAAATAACAGAAAAGATCAATAATATTTGTACTCAAATAGGAGCAAATTATAATACAGTAGAGGCAACCATAAAAAAGCTATATGTAGAAAGAGAACAATATTACAATATTTTAAAAAGATTAACAAACAAATTACTGGTAGATATTTCGCCTCGATCTATTGATAGTCAGAACATCAATCTATTTACCACAATCCTGCATGATATGGATTGGAGAACCATTCAAAATTTCGCCGGAGAAAAGATACTTAGCCCAAGAACAATTGTTGTTCTTGTCAATCAGATTGATAATGAGATGGCAGGACTTATTTTTGCAAGGAGTGATGATATCAATTTAGATTGTGCCAAAATATTTGAAGAACTGAGAAACGATGAGCATGTAGGTAGTGGTGGAGGAAAACCCAATTTCATAAACGCAAAAATAATCGGATCAAAATCAGACAAAGTCGTAGAAGAATTAGTCAATAGGTCATTAAAGTTCATATCTATATAAATTTTCAACAATCACTATTTGCTTGGCGATCTGTTTTTGAAAACTCTAGTTCTCAAAATAATTCAGCAACGAATCCTGTCCTGAGATGTCCTTTAGATCAGATATTACGACACCCATTCTCCTAATGTTGTCAAGGGAAATGGAATTATTACCAATCATTTCATTTAGAATGGATAATGAATTCTTATTTAATTCATCAATGGATGCCGAATAGAGTTTTAAGCTTTTAGAAAATGAAACATGTTGAAGGTTTTCCAAAATTAGTATTACAGTGAGAACTCTGAAGGCCTGTCGCTTGCTTTCTAAATTTTCAAATACAGATTTACAAAGATTTTCTACTGTCAATCTTACTTGTTCAATAGATGTCGTATCTTTTTTTAGGGTAACTATTTTGCCAATTTGTTTTGATGTTCCACGAATTTTTATCTGTGAATAATCTACTCCATTTGACGCATTTACCAGAAAAGTTGCAATCTTATAACCCAGGACATCTCTTAATTCAAAGATACTTTTTCTTGATATTTCGGATACTGATTTTATCCCTAATGATTCCAGTTTCTTGGAAGTCTTTGGACCAACTCCAGGAATATCCTCAATTTTACAATTTGAGATAAATTGTTTGGCATCCTCTTGACGTACAACTGTTATTCCGTTGGGCTTGTTAATACCTGATGCTATTTTTGCTATTAGTTTATTGGGCGCTACCCCTATCGAACATGTCAATTTAATTTGGTCTTTGATATTCTTTTGTAAGGACACAGCGAAAATTTTTGCATCATCAAAATCTGAATTTGTTATCTTTGTAAAATCCATATAACATTCATCCACACTGACTTGCTCAAACAGTTCTCCATAATTTTGAATTATTCTCATCGCTTTTGTGGACATTTCATGGTAATAGGGCATGTCAGTAGGAAGAAATATTGAATGTACATCTTTCAGTTTTGTCTTAGCCAATTTAATTGGCATTGCCGCCTTAACACCATACTTTCGTGCCTCATAATTGCAAGCGCTGACTACACCCGAATCTTCTTCACGTCCTGAATATACGCAAACGACGCTTGGAATATTTCTTAACTCTGGCCTCCTTATTTCTTCACATTGTGCATAGAAATAATCAAAATCAATATGAAATATTATTCTCTTTTCTATCTCATTTAAGGAAATATTCTCACTCAATAGTACTGAATAAATTAAATCTGGGAAGGATAAAAAATTATTCCAAGCAGTTTTTATCTTATGAAAACTTCTCAAATTTTTCTATGGTAGGAATAAATTCATACATTTTATGGTATTTTCTTATAGTCAATGAATTCATTTTCTTGTTGTTCATTTTAGTAATATTTTCGACATTACGTAAATATAAAAGATTACCAATAAGTTCTGAATTTAATTTTGATACAATCATTAAACCGGAATAAGAAATACGTTTTACTCTCGTCAATTTTGATGATGATGCTCATCGCTTCTCTTGAAAGCTCCGTACTCTTAACCGCTATGGCACAATCTGATGAAAAAGGTGAAAAATCAGCAGATAACAAAAAATCAGAAGCTGATAGTAGTAACAAAATGGAGATGAATGTTCCAGTCGCGAAGATGGTCTATCAAAACAAGTCTTATGAGATGTCCCCATTCGTAGTGTTGGAAAATGAAAACTTGCAAAGAATTAATTTCCCTCATTTACCCGATGATTTTCAACCTGAAGTCACGATATCGCCAGAAGATTCAATTTCATTTAGCTTTATAACAAAACCTCGTGAAATTAACGCATTCTTTGTTGATTACGACGCCGATACAACAGAAATGACTCCACTTCACAGAGTTGGAAAAACTCAATTTAGTTTTGGAGATGTATATGGTCCAAATACTTTGGAACTCCGAGTAATATATCCTGACGGAAAATATGTTACCTATACTTGCTTGATTGAAGTTGAAAAGCCTGAAGTCAGAGAAGTAGCCTTGGACTCGAGTAATATTAGTACGATGAGTACTGATGATAATATCAATATTATGAGTACTCATGACGATAATAATATGGCGAGTACAGAAATGTCAAATAGTAATACTAATGATGATAATTCATATCAAAGCTTTGAATTAAACGATCCTGATTCATCAGGCTTTGGGCAAGAATCACCAACAGAGGAACATGTAGTAAATCAATATGATAATTTAGTGGATCCAACTAATGGACAACAAGACAAGGAATTAGAATTCATTAACAGTGAACAAAAGTCGACAAACACATGCGAATATAATGAAATTCCCATAATGGACGTACAAACTGATACTAACAACGGTAATAATACTGATGGGAATTCTACTGACTCACATAAACCAAGATGGACCGCGTTGGATCTAGGACAGGAACAAAATATATGTGGACTTAAAGTCAGCTTTGCCAACGTAGACAATGAGATTAAATTCTTTACGCTTGAATTCTCTAATGACGGAGAAAATTATACCCCTGCCGAATATTACTCATCAACTGGTACTAATTCACCTTCAGAAATTTATGATCTAAAGGAAGGTCCAGTCAAGGCGCGATTCATCAAAATAACTGAGCTTGATATAACTGAATCAATACAATGGATATCAGATCTCACAGTATTGGGAAACGTGGGTCTATAAAGACGCTAAATATCTGAATCAAGTTAGTCACGAAGGCAAAATCTAGATGCCTTTCATAATTTCGCATAGAATTTATTTTATCAGATAGATGGTATAGATATGGAATACCCTGTTATTGCTGAAAAGGACGGAATAAAGATCAAGCCTGAAAATATGGGTGTCGATAAGATGTATTACTGTATTTATGATAACAAAGTCTATATTTTTTATAAAGATGAAGAGAATCTTACCCATTGTTATGAAGTAGATGATGCCAAAGTGGTTCAAGAAATAGTGGCCAATCCTGATAATTTAGAGGATATCCTACTAAAACATTCTAAAGAATGATATCGAAATTAGTATGTATTGGGTTACTCAAAAAGAAAATCAAATGATCTTACATGCAACTTACCGGTGGGATTATGGAGTTGAAACAAATAATCCCACCAGCATTTGTCTCAATTTGTTTTAGGAAGTAATTATATTATTGAAACTAAATATAATAACTTGGCTTACCTTAGTTTACTCACTACAACTATCAAAATTGAATCAAGACTAAATAATAATTTTCAACAGTTTGTATAAGCTTTATTTAGGATTTTGTGTTCTGCATTTACACATGTCTTCGGGAGCTGAACCAAGGAGAGCTAATAATGTGATTTTGATAGGCAAGAAACCTTTGATGACCTACGTCACAGCAACTTTGGTTCAATTAGCAAGCGAACCGACTGTCATTGTAAAGGCCAGAGGAAAAAGTATTGCGCGGGCAGTAGATGTTGCCCAAATTATCGCCAAACGGATGGATAATATGGGATACAAAATTGGATTTGTAAAAATAGGTTCACAAACAATCCGATCTGATGATGGGAGGGACCGAAATGTCTCAACTATAGAGGTTCAGATAACTCGATGATGTGTCAGTACTATGGTGTCAATGATCTAGACCAATGAACAATAAAATAAAGTTCTTTAGTATGGTAACGAAGGAAATTATGATTATGTTATTCATTAGATATCGGAAGAGATTAAAGTAACAAATTAAAAGATTGCGTTATGATTAATAATAAAATACTGATTTCTAAATCTCAAACAATCTAATTCTTAATCAAAAGGTTCTCTTATTTATGTACGTTATACACGTTGTTTTCTTATTTAATTCAATTCATTGTCTTAATCAACCTTTGGTCACTTGAATTCTTGAAACTATCCTTGAAATTAAAATAATTGACGGCAACGTAACATCCATGTATGTATTGTAAGTTTTAATTTTCAATCTTGGCATTATTATTCAGAACAAGAAGTTTATCTCTCTGGATTTATGCTGGAGCAGTAATATGATGCCCATGTTCAATAGATAATCGTTAAATGCAAAAGCAAAGGCAAAAGAAATGAAATTGGAAAGTATATTTAAATTATTAAAATCTTAAATATTGATAAAAACAAATTTTTCGAATGAAAAAATATGGATGCGGTGCTTGCGGGGGGACCTTTAATGATAGATTCGAATTAATAGAACACGCAGAAGCCGTACATGATAAGAAAACAACATATTCTTGTATAGTTTGCGAAGAATCATTTACAAGTGAGGCGTCGTTCAAATTACACATGTTGAGAAATCATAAGTTTGCTTAGAGACCAGATAGTTACCAACTGAATTTGGATAAAAAAGTTACGTAACTATCTCAATTAAATGAACACTTCAGTAGGTTAAATACTCTTAAATACTGCGGCATTTATTGAAACGTGACTCAATGGCAGATATACCAATTTCTTATCCAATAATTGTGATGGCGTTTGTTGCTGCGACAGCGGTCATTGGAGTGTTAGCAGTCAAGTTTGTTAAGAAAAGTAGCAAACGATATATTGTTGCTGGTAAAAGTCTACCGTTATTCTTTGTTGGAACCATGCTGGTCTCCGAAGCAGTGGATGGAAATGCATCCTTGGGTAATGTTGCATTATCGTATCAATTTGGATTCTGGGCAGGGGCGGCTATACCACTTGGGTTGGCGGTTTGTCTCGTACTAACGGGGTTGTTTTTCGGAAGGACGTTTAATAGAATGAATATGATAACTCTTGCAGATTTTTACTTTAGAAGATATGGCAATACAGCAGAGATAATGTCTGGTACTCTAATGTCCATCAGCTTTATCGTTCTTGTAGCTGGGAATTTGGCTGCTAGTGGCTACATATTATCGGTTGTCTTGAGTATTCCACTTATCTATGCAATGTTAATTTCCACTGCTATTGTTTTACTATACACATACTTTGGCGGATTATTTTCCTGTGCGTATACCGATATCTTTCATATTTACTTGGCGGTTGTTGGGTTCTGGCTAGGATTCTTGTATTTCATTGGACCATGGTCACCTATTCCTGGCGGACTTGAGACGATAATCGCAAATGCTCCCCCAGGATTCATGGACATGTCCGGACTATTTGATCTCAAGGCTGGTGCATTGGTAAATTGGGCGGGGATACTATCTTTGGGACTAGGTGACATAGTAGCGCTAGATTTTATGGAGAGAGTGTTCTCAGCTTCGGGAGGCAGAACTGCCCAAAAAAGTTGCTATCTGGCAGCCGGCTTAACAATGGCGATACTAGTGCCCACCACAATGATTGGAATTGTTGGCTACACATTGGAACCAAACATCGAAGATCCCTTTACTCTATACCCAGTCGTGGCTATAAAACACGTACCTGAAGCCATTGGTATATTGATGCTAGTCAGTACGATAAGTTGTGGAATGTCTACTGCAAATGGAGGTACTTTGGCTATTGCCAGCGTGCTATCAAGGAACATCTTGCAGAGAAATATTTTGCCGAGATTAAAGGGTAAATTGCTCAACGATAGACAGCTACTCTTAGCAACCAGACTCTTGGTAATTCCCATGTTTTTCACTGCATTTGCTCTTGGTGCAATTATTCCTCGTCCAGGTGTTTACCTGATACTTGCATTTGACATAGTGTTTGCAGGTTGTCTTGTCCCACTCGTGATGGGCACATACTGGAAAAAATCAACTTCTGCTGGCGCTATTGCTTCAATCGCAGTCGGATCAGTACTAAGAATGATACTCTATTTCACAATTAGCACGGCTCCTCCCGAAAGTCCTCTATTTGCTTACTTGGGCCTAGATACATTCATCCCACCAATAGTATCGTTGATAGTATTTGTAACAGTAAGTCTGGCTACCTACAAGAGAAGTCCTTCAAAACACGATGTAATCTATCTAATACCTTCAGAGGAAGACGTCGTATCCGGAGCAGATGTCTCTAAATGGGTAAATCCAATAGACATTAGGAAAGTTGCAAGTAAAAAATAGTCAAAAAGGCTGCCAAAAAGAGTAACAGCAAGTATACCTCAAAATCCTTATCTGTAATGACGCTGATATGAGGTGAGAGGCAAAAATGACGAAGATAGAAGTAAAAAAAATACTTATTGCAATAGACAAGTCAGGGTATAAAGATAAAATTTCTACATATGCAATTACTCTAGCAAAGTCATTGGGGGCCACTGTGACTGCAATACATGTTGTAGACAATGCGTCACTTGGAGCCGTCGGTAATATGATAGGCTACTACAGAGGAGGAAGTCCCGAAGATTATCAAATGGCTGTCAAGAAACAAGCAGAGGGATTTTTGAATGAGACAAAGATCATGTTTGAAAAAGAAGGTATTAACACAACGACCGAAGTAGTTATCAAAAATTCAGCAGCAGAAGGAATTGTTGATTATGCCAAAGATAACGGTATAGACCTCATTTTGGTTGGAACTAAGGGACTGAGCGGAGTCTCTAAGTTTCTCATGGGCGGAGTTGCAAATTCGGTAATTGCACATGCTCATTGTCCTGTCATAGCAATTAGATAGCTTGTGAGCTAACCAAGATAATTGTAAACAAGTTCAACGTTCTAGTTTGCTATTGTTATATCAAGAGAATTGTAGTGAATTGATTTGGAATGAGAAAATATCATTACACAAAAATATATCAGATTTGAAGCCATGCAGTATTGTTGTTACTAAATTCGGTATAATGAGTTAAGACAAAAATGTAGTCCCTAGATGGATAGGCTTAAAGACCTCTCTATCGGACCCGTCGGATGTCCATCCTTTTACTGGTTTATCGATTGCCTTATTACTAGGGTAATTATATGGCATTTTCGATTTCAGTCTCTTGCGTAATTTAAGGAAAGTATCAATGTCGCCGTGAATAACAAGTCTGTATTGCATAAGCAATTCTTTGAGGATCCAATTATAATCAATACTATCGATCACATCATCAAAACTGACCAGAGTGCTTTTCATTATTGTGATTGACTTCATAAGCGCTTTGTCAAGGTGCAATAACTCCCTCTCGTAATTTGACAGATCATCTGTTTCAATGGGTTCAACTTTATTTTCGTTTGATGTAGGCGTGTCCATAATTGAACTTTGTTTTGCAAAATCTTTGGCCAAATTCCTCACTTCTGATTTTGTTAAAGAATTGCGAATAACATAATCACTCAACTTTAGAACTAAATTCCCATCAACTGGTACTAATTCCAGGGCTACACTAGGAGTTATTCGCTGGCGAATAATTTCTTCTTGAATTTCCGCAGGAAGCAAAAGCAATTGGATTCTCTTGGTTACGAATTCTTGACTTTTACCAATCTGGCGGGCCAAATCCGAAACCCCACCCCATCCATAGCTTTGAACATATTTTTTGAATGCAGTAGCTTCTTCAATAGGATTCATTGTTTTATGTTGCAAATTCTCAATTAATCCTACTTCAAATGTCTCCTTATCAGAAAGTTCAATAATATGACAACTCAGTTTTCTTAGCTTTAGCATTTTCGCAGCAGCTAATCTGCGACTTCCAGCCACGACCTCGTAACGAGAATTAGTAGGACGAACAATAATTGGTTGTAAGAGTCCATACTGCTTGATAGATTTAGCCAGTTCGTCTATGTTAGTTGTACAATCACGCAAACTGTTTTTGCAAGGAAAAATTTTAAAGATGCTAATGTCCTGTAAAATTCCCAGATAACTCAATAATCTCATGCAAAGTAATTACTATATATCATTTTTGCAAAAATGAAAAATTAATCGATCTAAAACTTTGCTCTGGTGAGCTTTGCATAGAGCGTTGGATCCAATTTTCGAGCTCTATCCAAGCATTGTTGTGATTTGTCATTTTCGCCAGACATAGCCAGTGCTCTACCCTTATTGTACCACGCCTTTGCATAGCCTTGATTGAGTTTAATCGCAGTATCAAAACAATCTATTGCTTCATTGAACTTACGCATTCGAAGTAATGTGAGTCCTTTGTTAAGCCATGTAATAGAGTTATTTGGATTTATTGAAGTAGCCTTCGAAAAGGATAACAACGCATCCGTGGCGTTTCCCAACTTGTCAAGAATCAATGCTTTGTCGCCCCATGCCATGTCGTTATTTGGATTAATACTTATTGCCTTTTCAAAAAATGCTAATGCCTCATCATATTTTTTTGCATTAGCCATATCCTCACCATGCTTTACCAATTCATTGGAAGCATCCTTACTGCTAAGTCTTAGAGTATTTACTTTTTCAATGGGATGTCTCTTATAGAGGCGGTTAAATATTGAATCAAAAATCATCTAAGAATACTCCAAGAAATACGAAACCCTATATACAAAAGAACTGTAGAGGTCTGCAAATTTCGGTAATTAGTTTTGTACATTCACTTCTGGAGGTTCATTCTTTAGTCCAATAGTTCCAAGGTACAATAGGACAGCACTGGCAACAAATATGGCAGCAAATATTGCATAAACGCCTGACAAATCCATGCTTTAAGTTTGAATTAGTGCTATTTAAATTTGCGATAAGTAATGAATGATTGGAATAACGCTTAGAAATATTTAAGAAATGGATGTTAATTAGGTACATTGAAATAAAATGGGAATGGAATTTTATGGTGATTCTTATAAGGGAAACGATGAACCAATCTTTGTAGGTATACCTACGTTTCTAAAGCTGCCTTGGATAAGAAGCCGCGAAGAGCTAAAAAGCGTTAGACCGGATGTAGCCATAATTGGAGAACCATTTGACTTTGGTACTACTATTCGGCCTGGAGCAAGATATGGCCCTCGTGCTATAAGGGCTGCATCCACCGTACCATCTCCGCCTTATGAGCATTTTAACATAGAAACCGGAGTCGATCCGTTTGGAGTTTTTAGAACCGTTGACTATGGTGACGTAAACATATCTCCTGGTGATGTAGTTGAATCTCACAGGAGAATGACAGATAAAGTCAAAGAAGTTCTGGACATAGATGGCATTCCAGTTATGCTGGGTGGAGATCATTCGATAACTTTTGCAAACGTTCGTGCGTTTGCCAAGAAGTATAAGAATATCGGAATGATCCATATTGATACTCATGCCGATTGTGCCCCTCAGGGATTGACTGGATTCAAGTATGATCATGGTGCACATATTAGAAGAATAATGGAACTAGGATGTCTCAAGGGAAAGAACTATACTCTGATAGGACCACGTGGATACTGGCCTGGACCTGACTTGTATAAATGGATGGCCGATCAGGATTTCCAGTGGTTCACAATGCTAGATGTTGAAGAGTTAGGGATTGACAAGATTGCAAAGGAGGCTGCGGATAGAGCAAATGACAACGTTGACGCAGTATACATCAGCTGGGATATAGACACATTCGATCCCGCATTTGCTCCAGGTACAGGAGAACCTGAACCAAATGGATTGACTTCTAGAGAAGGTATGCGATTGATGCGACTTCTTTCTACCTCATTTGATCCAGACAGGTTTGCATTTGACTTGGTTGAAGTAGCTCCCAATTACGATGTAAGCGATGGCAATTCCTATAATGGCGGTATTACATCAGGTTTAGCGAACAGACTAATTGTAGAACTATTGGCAGGACTGTCATTGACAAAGAAAGGTTTGACTAAGGGTGACCCAGTGAGACCAAACTTCTACAGGGGTCTGGGTAATACATATGACTTTGGTAATGGACCCAAAGCTAAAGTTCCAAAGAGACCTCCATTAGACTACGGCAAAGACGCCAAAAAATAATTTATGGATCAGTTAGGCAGTTCTGATGGAAATAACAATTACCATACAAGGAGAACCTGATACAATACCATTAACCAGAATTTTCCAATTTCATGACGACGCAGACTATGTTATTCTGGAAAATTCAATCAAGACAATAAGAAATAAACTATCAAAGAAAATGAGGATAAATATCAATGAGACTTTGGATATTTACCTCAACTACATCATAAGTCAATTACGGGTACACAAGAAAGGTATGGAAATAAAATCGAAACTTTCAAAGCTGTTATCACCAGAGCAAGTCATGATCGGCGTTCCAGAAAGTCTAAGAAAGATTAATTTCAATACCGGTAATGAGAACAAACAAAAACTAAACATGACAATAACCGAACCTATTTCAACAACAAATTATATTCTATCTTCCTCAACTCAAGAATAACATCATAATGATTAAACAATCCTTTTTTAGGAATGTTATTTCACATAAATAGTATACATGATGTAAGACCACTTAATCGATTTTACTTGTTTTTGTTAGTAATAATGGTGCATAGGTCTTTGTAGTTTTCCTAACCTATCGAAATGATCATGTGGTTTACTTCCTCCCTTGTGAGAATGTGTTGTTCCGTCCAAATGGGTGTGAGAATGCCCATGAGTTTCAACTGGCTTTTTCATTACTACATCATCAACTCTCATTAGCATTACAATGGCTTCTGTTGCGGTTACAAGTATCTGTTCTTTTACCACAAGTGGTTCTACGACATGCAATTTCATCATGTCATCTATTTTTCTATCAATTGCATTGATACCATACCAGTAACGATAGTTTGTTAGCGAATTTCCATTCCCTTTTTTCTTTACCTTTGTTGAAGATTGTGAATTGATTTTGCCTCTCAAATGTGTTCCTATATCTATAGTATTCATCCCAGCATTTTTGGCAATTGTTAGAGGAATTTCTTCAAGAGCTTCTGCATATTTTTGAATTACAATCTGTTCTTTACCATGAAATTGGTATGATTTTTCCTTAATGACCATAGCAACATATGCCTCGACCGCACCTCCTCCAGCAACAATTCTTGGATCCACAATAAAATTTCTCAAAACATGAATAGCATCAAGAATTGTACGATGAAATTCATCAAGTATCTTCTTAGAGTTGGCACGCAAAAGAATAGTAATTGATTTTGGATTTGTACAACCGTCTACAAAAACCATCTTGTCTTCATCGACCAGTCTTTCGTAGACCTTAGCAGCATAGCCCATATCATCTTTGTTTATGCTATCAAGATCCCTGACAACTCTGGCTCCCGTGGCTTTTGATAACCATAGCAAATCATTTTCTTTAACTCTTTTAACTGTCAAGATCCTATTTTTTGAAAAATGATTTAATGCGAGAGGATCAATGCCGCCACGAGAAAATACAACATTAGCACCGGATTTGATTACATATTCGATCTTCTGAAGCAAGTTACCAGTCTTCCTATCTATATACTGGGAAATTTCTCTGGGATCTGCTATCCTAATTTCAGCCTCGGTCTTGGTTCGTTCCCCCTCAATGTCTATGTCAAGAAGTAAGATTCTTGCATTTTCAATGACCTTAGGCATCGATGCTTCATCAATTGTTTTGTCTACTACAATCCCCTGAATAAGCTCAGTTTCATAACTACTTCCTATCTTTTCTTCAAATTTGATGTCATCAATCTCAACATGCCTTTTCGAAAAATCAGCGACTCTACAGATTCCGTCAACAACTAATTTGGGAATCATCATCTCTTGGGTAAGTTGATTGACTACTTTTGATTTCAAGCAGGTATCAGCAAGATATTTCATCATGTTTTTATCATGATTTGCAAATTCTATAGCAACGTCTCTAATAATTTCAATTGCCATTTGCATTGCGCTGTAATACCCGTCCGAAATTCTCTGTGGGGGAAAACCCATTTCTAACAACTCTTCTGCTTTTTCAACTAACGCACCTGCCAGTACAACAACCGATGTAGTACCATCCCCTACTGCGTTATCCACGGCGTTAGAAGCTTCGATAATTACCTTTGCGGCTGGATGTTCTACGTCAATCTTTCTTAGGAATGTTGCCCCGTCCTTAGTAACGGTCATTTCACCAAGAATATCGATAAACATTTTTTCAAGTCCTCTTGGACCCAAAAAACCTTTAACAAGATCCGCTATCAATCTTGCAGCAAGAAGATTGTATCTCCTAGCTTCAGTACCGTATGTTCTTTTAACACCATTACCAAATAACTGCATATTTTTATCATCCATGGAAAACTTATCTTTAATTGATAATTTGAGATCATCAATTATAAATATATGACTTTATAATAATTTTTGAACTTAGAATGTTTTTGTCCCCACGAGATATCGATAAATTATATATTTTTATGAGTGCGGAGGTCGCTCGAAAAAGAAAAACAAGAGGCGTAAAACTCAACTACACTGAATCAGTAGCACTAATAGCAGATCATATTCTTGAAGGTGCACGTGATGGGAAATCTGTCTCTGATCTGATGAATTCAGGAAGGCATGTTTTGCAAAAGGTAGATGTATTGCCTGGAGTACCCGAACTGGTAGAGAGCGTACAAGTGGAAGCAACCTTCGATGATGGTACCAAATTAGTCACTGTTCATAACCCTATTGTTTGAATAATGAGGACAAAATCATGATCCCCGGTGAATATTTCCTATCAAGTAATCCAATACTTGCTAACGTAGGAAAAAAAACAATCAAGATTAATGTAAAAAATACTGGAGATAGGCCAATTCAGATAGGATCTCACACGCATTTTTTCGAAACAAACAGGGCTCTCATGTTTCAGAGGCATAAAACTTTTGGCTATCATCTAAATATACCGTCAGGAACATCTCTTAGATTTGAACCAGGCGATTCTAGGATTGTAGAGTTAACTGAATTTGGTGGAAAAAAAATTGTCTTTGGTTTTAATAGTCTTGTTAATGGTAAACTATCAAAAAAACAAAGGGATCTATCCACTTCGAAGTTAAAGAAAAAAGGATTCAAGGTAGAAGAATAGTCATGGTTCTAAAAATTCCTAGGAAACAATATGTGGAGTTATACGGACCAACAAAGGGAGATAAAATCAGATTAGCTGATACAGATCTCATAATAGAGATTGAAAAAGATCTAACTACATATGGTGACGAACTAGTCTTTGGGGGAGGAAAGAGTATTAGGGATGGTATGGGACAGGCAAGTGGAGTAAAAAGTAGAAATTCTCTAGATCTAGTAATTACTAATGCTATCTTGATGGATCCGATCCTGGGCATTGTCAAGACAGATATAGGCATCAAAGATGGATTGATTTTGGGTATAGGTAAGGCAGGTAATCCCAATGTTATGGACGGAGTATCTCAAAACATGATTGTCTCATCAAACACAGAAGTTGTTTCGGGCGAACACACGATCTGCACTGCCGGAACAATTGATACTCATATACATTTTATCTCTCCTCAACAAATAGTAGAAGCAATTTGTAGCGGTACCACTACAATGATTGGTGGAGGAACTGGTCCTTCTGAAGGTACTAAAGCCACAACATGCAGTCCTGGTCCTTGGAATATTCACAGGATGTTAGAATCCCTGGATGAATTTCCGGTCAATTTTGGGTTGCTAGGTAAAGGAAATGACTCATTACAACCCGCCCTCATAGAGCAGATCAATGAAGGAGCTTGTGGTCTAAAGCTCCATGAAGATTGGGGAACCACTCCATCTACCATAGACGCAGCTCTGAAGGTCGCAGATAAAACAGACACACAGGTAGCCATACATACCGACACTTTGAATGAATGTGGATATGTAGATGATACAATAAATGCAATTTCTGGCAGGACTATTCATACATATCATACAGAGGGGGCTGGTGGAGGACATGCACCAGATATTCTAAAAATTGCAGGTGAATCCAATATATTACCTTCATCAACAAATCCAACAAGACCATTTACTGTTAACACTCTTGAAGAACATCTTGATATGATGATGGTCTGTCATCACCTAAATCCATCAATTTCAGAAGATGTAGCATTTGCTGAATCGAGGATAAGAGCTGAAACAATTGCTGCAGAAGATGTTTTGCATGATATCGGAGCAATTAGCATGTATTCATCTGACAGTCAAGCTATGGGCAGAGTCGGTGAGGTAACAACAAGAGCATGGCAAACTGCAGACAAAATGAAAAAGATGTCCGGAAGGCTGAAACAAGAAAAAGGTGAGAATGATAATCTGCGCGTCAAGCGATATTTAGCAAAGCTTACTATTAATCCCGCAATAACACATGGGATTTCAGATTATGTAGGTTCACTTCAAAAAGGTAAATTAGCCGATATAGTGATCTGGACACCACCATTCTTTGGCATAAAACCCAAACTCATCATCAAAGGTGGGTTTATCGCATATTCACTAATGGGCGATCCAAATGCTTCCATTCCAACGCCAGAACCTGTATATTATCGACCAATGTTTGGAGCCATGGGAAAAGCTAACTACTCCACATCAGTAACATTTACTTCGAAGAATGCCATAAGAAACGGTCTCCAAAAGAAATTAGGTCTAAAGAAAAAACTCTTACCCGTAAAAAACTGCCGTAATATATCCAAGAAAGATATGGTACTTAATAATTTGATACCTAAAATAGAAATCGATCCAGAAACGTATGTTGTAAAAGTTGATGGAAAGGTGGCAACTACGGAAGCGGCGCAAAAGCTATCGCTTTCAAGACTTTACAATCTTTTTTAGTTCAATTTGTCATGCCTTTGCAAATAATAATGCTTATATATTTTGCAAATAAACTTTGACTTATGAATCCGGTCCACACGGAAAAAGAAGTAGAATCAGCAGCAAGAAAGGCTACCGAAGCACTCTATGGGGGAGATATTGATGCCTTTAGAATTAGAACTCTTCTTCCATTTCCAAATGAACAGAAAAGAGAAGCCTGGGACGCTCAGGTGACTTTCGTACTTGGAGGTTTACAATACACGGTAGACTTTTTAATTAACGAAAAAGACGGACAGATAACGAATGCAAGACTAATAGATACAATGACTCCATTGTAGTTTCACCACTATTTTTATTCTCTGAATTCTACTGGATACAAAATGTGCTCTTCTGAGTCAGCTTTTTTTAAATCTGCAACTTTACCATGGCCCTGGTAGCAATAACAAATGCGCCTATGGAAAACAATGTTAAAGCAAGTACTTCTAAATTTGTAAATGTATCTATCTGAGAGAATATTCCGGCTCTGGTAATATCTGCTATGTATGTCAATGGATTGAAATAGAAAGCCGTGGATAGAGGCTGAGGTAAACCTTCCGCAGGGTAGAATACTGAGCTAACAAAGATAAAAAATATGAAAAGTCCGTTACTAAATACGTTATATGTTTCGCTACTTTTCATCTTTGTAGAAAGAATTATAGTAAACGATCCAAAAAATATGGATCCTGCTACTAATGCGAATATAGTATATGATATTCCCCATAAGGTAATGTTCATGTCTTGAAATATAGTTGGTAAACCAATTAAAATGATAGCTGCTGCACTTGTCAGTCCTATTATTATAAGCGTTACTAAGTTTGAGATTATGTACTGTATTTTATTAAATGGCATAGCCAGAATTTGATGAAACATCCCATTCTTCCTATCATTCCAAAAAATAGTTCCAGCTATTTGACTACCCTGCATCACATTAAATCCCATCATACCCGTTGTCAAGAATGCGACGTAAGAGATGGATGATGCTCCTATGCTAATTCCTTGTTCACCTAGTAAGGCAGAATACGCGTATCCCATTATGTAAATTTGAAAGACGGGAAATAATATCTGCCATATGAAAAACATTTTGTCTATAGCTGCAAAAAGGTTTCTATATAGTAAAAGTAAGATTCCAGATACAAAAACGTATTTATCTGTAGATTTCATTTTTCTCATCTAATATTAGATTTGTCCTTTGAATTTCCCACTATAGAGAGGAAGATCTCTTCCAGTGATGGTGAATTCACTGAAATATTTTCTATCTCCATACCATTTTTAGGAACGACTTGAAATATATCGGAAATAACTTTCTCAATATCACTGACCTTGATCTTGATTGCATTCTCGCCAATTAAAGTAATTTCTGAAGAAGAGTAGTTGTTTAGTTCATACTTGTAGATTGCCCTTTCGTTCTCCTTTACTATATCTTTTATGATATTCACAAAGGATTCCTTTAGGTTCTCCTTGAATATAATTTCTATAGATTTATTCATGCGTCCATATCTTTGTTTCAGTCCAATTGGTGTATCAAACGCGATTATTGTTCCGTTATCTATTATTGCTATCTCATCACACAGATATTCTGCCTCTTCCATAATATGGGTAGTGAAAAAAACTGTCAGTCCTGACTTGACATGTTTTTTTATATGGTCCAGAAGCATACGTCTTGCTGAAGGGTCTAGTCCCACAGTAGGTTCGTCAAGAAAAAGTAAGTCCATGTCGTGCATAAATTCTCGAGCAATCTGCACCCTTCTTCGCTGACCTATGGAAAGTTCATCATTCTTTGAATTTTTAATAGATTCTAAATCAAAAGTCTTTAAAATTTCTTTCACTTTATTTTTTCTTACTTTTCTATCATTCAGTCCCCACAACAATCCATAAAGATCAAGAGACCTTTCTACCTTTAGGTTTGCTTCAAAACTGGGATTCTGAGAAACAACTCCAATTTTTCGTTTGATTTCCGATTGTTTCTTAAAAAGATCTTTACCAAATATAGTAATATCACCAGATGATGGATTAAGAAGACTGGTAAGAACCTTAAGCGTTGTAGTCTTTCCGGCGCCGTTAGGACCTAAAAAACCAAATACCGTCCCATACTTTACTGCAAAGGATATTCCATTTATAACAAAAGACTTGCCTTTGCCATAATTCTTTTTGAGATTAGTTACTTTAATACAATTTTCATTCTTGTTATCTATTAATGGAATGTCTTCGGATGTTTTCATTTCCAGCTAGTATCCCACTTTAATCTCTTGTAGGAGGTTTATCATTCTATTTATTTTGGTTTGAGGTCAAGTTGTTAATCCTGTTTTCTTGCAATAATATCCTGACAACGGACAACGAGGTACTAATGATCTTAATAATGAGCTGTAAACAGTCTAATTACTAATCCTCTCTTACATTCTTCTTATTGTTTTAACTCGTTCTGCCGAAATTGTTTGGCCTCTGCCTTCATAATTTTGAAATAAAGTATATTTCCATCGAAGCTATCGACTAGTTTCTTTGGCATCAAGTATCTGCTTTTATTAATTAGGCCTTTTTTTGTAACTATCATGTCATCATTTATCTGTTCAACTTTACCTAAATCGCACTTGTCTATCCCAATAGCCCTTTTATGCATAACTTCTTGCCATCTTTTGTTTTGACTCATAGTGTTAGATCCATAGTATTTCTTATATTGGTTGTAAGATTTTCCTTCAAATTTCGCTTGGTATGTCCATTTAAATGAACACTAATTATATGCAACAATTTAAGACCCGGTAAACCAAGAAAGACAGCTTAATTTCCAAACGAAAAGAACAGCAAGAATTATTAAAAATACCATGTCATATAATGCGATATCAAATGAAAGAAGTTCGGATAAAATTGTCCTCAAAAGATGAAGAAAATGTTAAGAAGCTTATGGATAAATATGGCTATGAATCTATGGAAGATCTATTCAGATTTCTTGTAACCATATTTGCGCAGAATTATGTAGAGTTTCTATGGGGGATCAATGAAACTGAGAAAAATGCAAAGGACGAATTCTATAAAAGATATTAAATTTCTATTCTGTCAGTCATGTTGAATTCATCTCTCGACGAGGAATTGCAGCATGTTGAATAAGTTTAATGATCTAGCAAGTAAGCGTGTACAGGCAAAATCTTGTAAGTTGAATCTTTATATTTACATCGATATTCAAATTTCACGGGCTCGTAGCGCAGATCTTAATTAGAGCGCAAAATGGATAGCGCGGACGCCCCCTAAGCGTCAGGTCGAGGGTTCAAATCCCTCCGGGCCCGAATCAATCTTGTTCCTTTATTTAAGCTCACATTCAATATATGGTTTTAAACACGTCAGTAGCATAACAGCAACCAGATTATGACCTAATGCAAGTTTTCACATAACCTTCGACCCTGTACTAGCGATGTGTAGTTTTTTTAACAAAAGGGTTTCATGTTTGTAAATAGAAACTTTGCTCAAATTTCTGAGCGAGAATCAACTTTTATAAAATCTACTGCTTCAATTATTTACAAAATTTGGCAGTAGAACAGAGCGCCCTGATTCATGTATTAATTTCACTCGCTATTCTTCTGTTTGCCGCAAAAATATTTGCTGAACTATTCAACAAATTAAAACTCCCTGCTGTCTTAGGGGAGTTATTGGCCGGAATAATAGTAGGGCCTTTTGCGTTGGGTTCATTTCCGATTTTTGATGGTAAGCCACTCGTTATATTAGATGAAACAGTTCGTCAGGTGGGTGAGATTGCCGGAATTGTAATATTATTCATAGCTGGACTTCAAATTACTCCTAGAGAATTTCTTAGAGGAGGCGCAGCGTCTTTTACAATTGGTGCTTGCGGCGTTATTGTTCCATTTTTCTTTGGATACTATGTATTCGTAATGTTCGGATTAGAGGGACTGCAATCTATTCTAATAGCCACGGCACTTACTGCGACAAGTATTGCGATATCGGTTACCGTACTAAATGAATTAGGTAGGATGCAATCAAAAGAAGCAAAATTAATTTTAGGAGCAGCCATAGTCGATGATATTCTCGCAATAGCAGTTCTATCTGTTGTGGTTACCATGGTGCAGAGTGGTAACTTGACTCCAAATATTATTGATATTATGTTTTTAATTCTAAAAATACTAGGAATATTTGCTGTGTTACTTGTTGGCGCAATTATAATAATACCAAGAATAGTAAATACAGAAAGGTTGTGGAATGCAAAGGGAAGCATAGAAGGTATTGTAACGGCGTCCTTTTTTGGCGCATCAGCTATAGCTGCATCTGTAGGTCTATCGCCTATAGTGGGGGCATTTTCTGTTGGAATGGCAGTCGCCAGTACTAAAATAATCAAGAGAGTTGAGGAATATGTTGATAAATTAGAGATAATATTTGCTCCCCTATTTTTTGCAATTATTGGAGCTCAAGTCAACCTTACAGGGTTTAATCTAGATGTTTTAATATTATCGGCAGTTGTAATAGCTGTTGCTATATTTAGTAAATTAATCGGTTGCGGATTGCCAGCAACAATATTTATGAGAAATAAGTCAAAGGCTATGAAAGTAGGTATCGGGATGATATCAAGGGGTGAGGTAGGGCTCATAGTTGCCGGAATTGGAGTAAGTTCTGGTGTCTTATCTTCAAACATTTACACTACAGTAATCATTATGGTAGCCATAACAACAGTAATCACTCCTGTTTGGTTGAAGTTTTCCTACCGAAAAGAGCCTCCAAATGTTAATGACGATGCTGAGAAAGTCAAGTGATATGAATCTAGGGTCGATACACCAGCATTAACGTATCTGGTTCCCATCATGCTGAAACCTCCGGCCCGTTTCATTGGAATCAGGAAGAAGATTAGAACAGAAATCAAGGACATTCGCTAAAAAGGCAAAAGAGATACAAATTGAGATTTATCCGTCATCTTGAAGTTTCTTTACTTTCACAGAGAACGGTTTGAAAAAAGGAAATATATGGTCATAATTATAATTATGCAAAAAGTATCAAACTATTTACAAAATGGTAGAATCCTGCAGTACTTGATCGACATTTTCAAAAAATCTTGAATAACCTTTATAAAGTAAGTTTTCCTTAGCTTTGCAAATGTCAAGATTAGGAAGAAACGAAAAAGTAATTACCTTAGGCGTTTTTGCTTTAGGATTAGTTGCAATGTCATGGATACTAGTTGCACCGCTTGCCTTCGCGCAAATGGCCGCATATACAGCGGCCGCACAATTATCGCATAATATATCAATTCAACCAAAGGATACTAAGCCAGTATATGTTAATATGAATTCTAATGATTACATCAATGGGGGTATTACACACAGTAGCACTAGAAACGCAGCTGATGTGGTTGTCAATGAAAAGGGAACTTACCTAATCGTAGCAGCAGGTCAGGTAGGAAAGACTTCAGGTAATACAACTTGTAATGTTGATTTGTGGCTTAGACAAAATGGTGAATTTGTTGCAAATAGTAACACTCGCGCTTCAATCAATACAGTTAATGATACCATCGTCCTCGTATCACAAGCAATTATGCCATTGAACCAGAATGATACCATAAATACAATTATGTCAGTATCTACTCCAGGTCAAGGTTGCGGTCTCATTAATACTGCACCAGCTGCTGAACCCAATATTCCTGCTATCATATTCTCCATCGTAAAGATAGGTAATTGAGAGATCGTTCCGTTTTGCATAGGACCAGTAGCAGACTGCCTAGGTGGAGCCCTCCTTTCATTCCTTTTGCATTCGCTCGTCAGGCGCCGTTGCTTTTCGAGCATTGCTCTGCTTTACGATAAAACTCTTTCCCGACGGATATGTCAAATACTTCATCCTCAGCCTCAAGATCGATGCCTTTCCATATTTTCTCGTTCTGCCACAACAATAATGTAGCGGATAATATGCATTGGTAACGTTTACTTATGAATTCCAGTTTGTGTTAAATTGATTATTTCAAAGTGAAGGTTGTCTGATGACAACGAAGACGCTATCAAACTAATATATGCTATACAAGACATATTACTTCAATGGTTACATTCGAAGTGCTTGTAGGATGCAAAAATAGTCAGAACCTCTCTTTCAGTATGTCTGATCCCGAGGATGTTATAGAACAGGTTTCTGTAGGTGGTATCGCTCAATATGCAGTGTGTAATGGAAACTATATGATTATGCAAGTTGAAGATGCACCGGAAAACAATATTTTTGGAGAGTGGCATTGATGATGCACAAAACTGGTACGCGTAAACAGTGGTTAGCAGCGCGACTGAAGCTTCTGAAGGCCGAAAAGGAGCTCACACGACTTAGCGATGAAGTTGCTAAGCGACGACAAAATCTACCATGGGTTAGGATAGAGAAGGACTATCAATTTGAGACCGAAAAAGGAAACGTATCGCTAGCAGATCTATTCCGAGGGCGAACTCAGCTACTTGTTTATCACTTTATGTTTGGACCCAACTATTCGGCGGGGTGTCCAGCCTGTTCGGCAATAGCCGACGGTTTTGATGGCTTGGCAATCCATTTGGCTAACCATGATGTCACGCTTTCTGCTGTATCGCGCGCACCCCTTGTAAAGCTGGAGGCGTACAAGCGACGTATGGGATGGAAATTCCCTTGGGTGTCATCTCTCGAAAGCGACTTTAATTCTGACTTTAATGTTTGGTTCAGCGAGGAACAGCAGCGAGATGGAGGCATAGAATACAATTACGAGCGAGAAAAGGCAATACGTGATACATTAGCAGGAAAAACTGCTAAAAAGTGGCGATCAAGTGATGGTCAAGGGATTGTGGAACAAGTCGCGGCCATGACGGGAACCGATGTCCTCACATATACCCGCGAGAGACCGGGGATGAGTGCATTTTTACTCAAAGATAGTGTCGTGTATCACACATATTCAACCTATGCGCGCGGACTCGACGTGCTTTGGGGAATGTATCAATGGCTCGACCGTGCTCCCAAGGGACGTAACGAGACTGACCTGTGGCTTCGCCGTCACGATGAGTATGATAAATCCTGAGAAAATTGCCATGTGGCCGATGTATCCTTTTCTACTACCAAATGTATACCAAAATACGTAACGACATCCTAATACTCAGGTTTGTCAGATGGTATCATTTTCATTAAGGATTAATTAAATTAAAATATCAAGCAAGATCAATTACACTAATAATATGAAAGCAAATACTAATTCTCGCAAAATTGATGAACAAAAACTGAGTGAATTCATGTTAAAAGCAATGCACGATATTACAAGCACACTAAGTGCAATGTTGATAATTATTGGAAATAGATTGCAGTTATACAAAACAATGGCGGAATTAGGACAACCACTTACATCGGAAGAATTAGCTAAAGCAACGAACACTAATGAGCGTCTTATTAGAGAATGGTTGGCAAATCAAGTTGCTGGGGGATACGTAACATACGACTCAACAAACAAAAAGTATTCTCTTCCACCAGAACAGGCCATGGCTTTAGCTGATGAGGATAGTCCGGTGTATATCCAGGGAGCATATCAAGCAATTAGATCTTATTTTAAGGATGAAGATAAATTTGTAGAAATGTTCAAAAGCGGAAAAGGGCTAAAATGGAGTGATCATCATAATGATCTCTTTGAGGGTAGCGCACTATTTTATAAGCCAAGTTATGTTGGAAATTTGGTGAGTTCATGGATTCCATCTCTTGATGGAGTTGAAGAAAAACTACAGAAAGGAGCCAAGGTTGCTGATATTGGAGGTGGATATGGAATATCAACAATTATTATGGCTAGGACATACCCAAATTCTAGATTCTATGGTTTTGATAACCATGATCATTCAATCGAAAAGGCCAAGGATCAATTAAGGAAGGAAGAAGATACATCCAGAGTAACGATAGATAATATAGAATTTATCTCTATGTCTGCAAATGACAAGTCAATTGGTAACGATTATGATCTAATTACCTTTTTCGATTGTCTACATGACATGGGCGATCCACTTGGCGCTATGAAATTTGCATTACAATCACTCAAATCAGATGGGACATGTATGATTGTCGAACCAATGGCCAATGAGAATTTAGAGGATAATCTTAACTTAATAGGACGATCATTTTATGCTGCTTCTACGCTTGTATGTGTTCCAAATTCTCTGGCAGAGAACGGACCAGCATTGGGTGCACAAGCAGGTGAAAAGAAAATAAGTGAGATAGCAAAGAAATCGGGTTTCACAAGATTTAGACGAGCTATTCAGACACCGTTTAATTTAGTTTATGAGGCAAAACCGTAGCTCTAAATGTAAATACATTCTAAGCAGCTGATCTTCTTATTTTCTAAATATTGGTAACTATTAATAGAAATTTTGACTAGCGAATCATACAATAAGTGCACTATTCATCAATAACTAGATATTCGTAGACGTGGTAGAGACTTTCAGGATCGGAGTGAGATAGATATTTCCATTTTAGTGGATCTAAACTAAGCTGTACGAACCTACTTTTGTCAAAAAAATCATCAAGATTAGTAGATGATAAAATGATGTCGAAAATATGCTCACCTATCAACACTTGGTTTGGTTTGGCTATGGATGCAATCTTGGAGGCTAGACTGATGCTAGAACCTGTTATGTCGATGTGTGCCTTTTCTATACTCTTTCCATATAGAACTACCAATGCAGATCCATAAGCCAATCCAGTTCTCACTGTAATTTCCGGTAACTCATTAGCCCTAAACACAGGGTTGATGGCATTTCTCATAATTTTCAAAATTGCCGCTGAACAATTCAGAGCATTCCTACAGGCTCTTACTTTGTCAAATTCTGCTGGAAATAATACAATAACAGCATCACCCTCATATTTGAATACATAACCACCGTAACCAGATACTGCAATACTTACTTCTTGTGCAAAAGTCTGTACTATTAATGCGAATTTGGACTCTGATAAAGAAAGGCTCATTTGTGTTGAATTATTGATATCTATAATCATTATCACGAGATTTGTTTTAGAGTTCAAATGTCTCCGAAGCAGTTTTTTAGATTCTTCGGTTGACATATTGAGTTGGATACCATCCTTTACTGTTTTAGTTATCCTGCCACGAATTTGTTCCAATAATTCAGATTCGGGAATATCCATGAGAATTCTATCTCCTCCTTGCCAAAGACCCTAAGTAAGATGGAATTCATGGCTAAATACATGTTACTTCTTATTGGATAGACTATGTGTAAAACGGTAGATTCCTTTAACCAGATTCATTTCTCTACTTTGTATTTTGAAAAGAGATGGAACGGGATCGTTAATTGAGAATTACTTTGATCACAAGAGGTTAGAATGTGACATAATTAAGATTTGGACTCGAGTGAAAATGGGTCGGAGTTGTTATGTGAAAAGGAAAGTCTTTTTATTGATGTTGGATAATTTAATATGGTTGAAAAAGCAGCGATGACAAAATTATCTATCTATATGATTATGTTGGGTCTTGGATTGCTGATGGTTGGCTTAAATGTTATGACGATCTCTACACCATCTGCGACAGCACAAGGTACTCAAGGTATAACCATTTCTGCAGGAAATTCAAGCTTCTATCCTTTAACAAATACTGCTGCAAATCAGGTTAAAGTGAATATAGACTACACCGTTGATGATGAATCACTACAGAATCAGGTGATAAATGCTGTAATGGCGGTCTTTTCTCCCAATGGTACATTGCTAAAAACTACTTCATTTCCAACCGGTTTTACTGCTCAGAGTGACGGCGGTACACAAACAATCAAAACCAGTTTTAAGGATAAGTCGCTGACTAGCATCACAGCAAATGTTACATTCACAGATGCGACAAAGTCAAGGTCAATCTCCAACGTATTAACCATTAACCTCGATCTTGAAGAGACACCAACTGTAGGTTCACTGTTGGGCACCAGGCCCTCATTCCAAAACTAAACTCAAATAGATTTTAGTAACAAAGAGGAATATTAGATTTCGGATCGATCTCTATCTTAATAATCACGAACGAAATTGGGGAGTTTGCAGATTGCAGTCCAGTTACATTGCACAAATAACAACTCGTTATATACTATTTTGGGTAATAATATTTGTAGAAAATGTCTGGGGATTTTGTTAAAGTTGCTGAATCAAAAGATATAGGACCTTCATCTATGAAAGCAGTGGATGTGGATGGTGAAAAAGTTTGTGTTATTAATACAGATGGAAATTATTATGCGATAGGAAATGTGTGTACCCATGTTGGAGGACCGCTGAATGAAGGAACACTTGAAGGATTTGAAGTTGAATGCCCGTGGCATGGATCAAAGTTTGATATTAGAACTGGTGAGCCAACTAAGCCCCCTGCAATGACAGCAGTTGCGAGATATGAAGTAAAAATCGAAGGTAATGACATATTAGTAAGAAAACAAAAATGAGCTATTGCATACGAATGCCGTAGTCTTTTAGTTCCATCTGGAGTAACAAATACAATATTCGGCTCAACATGTTCTTGAAGGGTTTATTCGCGTAAATGTTAAACGAGTTTCATATAATTGATATAAGTCATTATTCCATACATGACGGTAACTTTCCATCATGCTTGTTTCGGTATTCATCCAAAAGATTCAGTATTACTTTGTCTGCGATTTCTGTAAGGGCATAACTAAACCTTGCATTATTGTTGAAACAAGGATTTGTTAGGTCTTGTATAAGAGATTGTTTGAGATTTTTACTATTCCCTATAAACAAGATCTTCATATTTGTATGTAATTTATAGACTCCTTCTGATTCTGGAATTTTACCAATACTGTTACTATTGAAATCTATCCACGATGACCATTCTAGCGACTGGGTGTTGTCACGACTATTCACAGATTGTATGGGGTCTCCTGGGTTTTTTAATGTATAGGTATTGCCTTACTCTCAAATTGATTTGAATAACGAGAGATTGTAGTTTTAAAATACTCCGAATCGATGAGATTAGAACATCTTAATTCTTGTTTATATGAGCATGAAAACGTATTCATAAGGAACCTATTAACAGGCAAACCAGTAATGCGAAATGCAATATATACACTATTGTCGTTATTGAAACGAGATGAACGCGCTGTTGTTAATATTTACCAGTCATTCATATCATATGCGCGAATTTTGACTCGGACAAACATGATTAACTTTGGTTTTTGGACCCACGAAACCACTAGTATCAAACAAGCGCAAGAAGCGTTATGCACACTTACTGGAAACATGGCTGAACTTGGTACTGCAAAAAATGTATTAGATATTGGAAGTGGTCTATTAGGTCCGGCAGAGCAATGGAACCTAGAACACAAGTTAATTAAAAATCTTATTTGTATAGATGTCAACTACCAGGCATTGAAGATGTCGCGTTCAATAGGTAGTAAATGCGGATATGACAACGAAGTGCTGGCGGAACCTTCTGTTACAGTTATGACAGATGTTACTAATAAAAAGGATATTACCAAAAATGATTGTGTTGTGCTTTCAAGAGTAAATGCTACGGCAACATGTCTTCCATTTAGCAATGGTTTTACAGATAGGATTATTGCCCTGGAGTCAGCACAACATTTTAAATCTTTTTTAGAGTTTATTAGAGAGTCACACCGAGTCTTAAAAAAGACTGGAGTGATGGTTCTTGCAATTCCAGTCATGACAAGTCCAAAATCTAGTGATGTATCCAGAATCAGGATATTAAATTCATTAAAAAATCTCAGAGTACTCGGAATTTTATCATTGACATGGGCTTCTGAGCACTATGAATTGACACGAATTAATTCAATTATCTCACAAGAGCATTTTGTGATTAGGGACGTCCTTAGCATAGGAAAATCTGTGTATATCCCTTTAACGGATTTTTATATTCAGGACCGAAAAGAATTCAGAAGGAAGGTTTTAGGCAAACATAGATCATTTTTAAAAAAATTAGCTCTAGATATTACCGAAAGAATAGTGTATAGATCAGCACTCAAAATGAAACAACTATCTCTATCAGGAGATATAGATTATGTTCTCATAAAGGCAACAAAAAAATAGTTTCTACAACTTTCGCCTTCAAGCTGAATTCTTTATCAACATGTTCATTTGCAATGGTTATCTTGATGGATCTTGTTCTGTTTAATAACTGGAGTCTAAAGTTAGTCATTTCTCAAACTGATAATCATTTTCTCACAGTGTTCATCTGTCCAAACGCCTACACCTTGTAATTTGTCTTTCCAATTCCCATCGGTACTTTCTGTGCATACGTCTGTCATTGCATTAAAGTACGCCTCTGTTACGGCGGCACTATTATTTTTATCGGCATTTTTAGTTGCTTCAGTAAAATTTACATTCCCTATGGCAAACTCAGCATTATTCTTCAAATCAGAAACATATTGTTTTTCTAATTGTACATCATCTTTAGTACCAATACCATGTCCAGAAACATATGTATCAAAATCATAGTTTAGTACCTGATCATATGATTGAACGTATGAGGGGACATGTGGTGTTGTAGCAAGATGCTTCCAAGGTGTTCCTCCTGGCGAAAACTGATCCACCGCCATCAATATTTTATGTTGTGGAGAATAAATGAAAATATTTCCGTTTTGATGATAAGGACCTCCATATGATAACTGCAAGGTCGTATTTCCTAGGGTTATTGTAGTTTCATTATCAAATATTTGTGTTGGTAACGGTCTACCAGTATCGTTTGCCATTTGCAAGAAGCCTAAAGTATCCTTTTG
>Ga0207643_10000236_pt1 | contig 38610 bp, 29 predicted proteins | sample KBSMisM62_FD_184313 | JGI IMG/M metagenome (GOLD analysis project Ga0207643, IMG submission 184313) | Miscanthus rhizosphere microbial communities from Kellogg Biological Station, Michigan, USA - KBS Miscanthus M6-2 (SPAdes) (version 2) | ecosystem: Host-associated > Plants > Roots >... | reverse complement strand
TTCTGGGCTTGGGCGCTTTCGTCAATGCTCCTCGGCCTCGGCTTCACGTTTTTCTCCGGTGCCGTTCAGGCCTGGCTCGTCGACGCGCTGACGGCAAGCGGATTCAAAGGCCATCTCGACGCCGTCTTTGCGAAAGGCGAGATCGTAGAGGGCGTTGCCATGCTGACGGGATCGGTCGCGGGCGGCTATCTGGCTCAGGCGACGAACCTCGCCGTCCCGTATGTCATCCGCGTCATCGTGCTGGCGCTGACGTTCGTCTTCGCGTTTCTGCTGATGCACGACATCGGCTTCACGCCGAAGAACGCCGAAAGCCCCCTTCGAGAAGTGAAGAAAGTATTGGCGGGCTCCATCGCGTATGGGCTGGGATATGCGCCCGTCCGATGGGTCATGCTGGCCAGCGCATTCACCGATGGCGTATCGATTTATGCCTTCTATGCGATGCAGCCTTACTTGCTGCAACTGTACGGGGACCCGAATGCGTACGGGATCGCCGGCCTGGCAGCGGCCATCGTCGGTGGCGCGCAGATTGGTGGCGGTCTTCTCGTGCCGCGGCTCCGCCGCATCTTCAAACGGCGCACGTCATTGTTGCTGATGGCGACGATGATCAGCGCTGTCGTCCTCGCCGCCGTTGGTCTCATACCACGGTTCTGGAATGCGATTCTGCTGCTGGCGATATGGGGACTCGTCTTCGCGACGGTGATGCCCGTGCGTCAGGCGTTCGTCAATCAGCTGATTCCGTCGGAACAGCGTGCAACCGTGCTGTCGTTTGCAAATTGCTAATGGAGCGTGGAGACGAACGATCGGCCGGCGCGTGCTTCCTGCACGGCGACGTTCAGATCGGAGACCAGGCGAAGCTTCACGACGTAACCGGTGGCGCCGGCCTGCCTGGCGGCGACGACGAACTCTTCGTCGTCGTGGACTGTAAGGAATACGACGGCCGCTGTGAGGCCTGCGTCGCGAAGATTGGCGGCAACCTCCAGACCCGTCATACCCGGCATCGAAATGTCGAGGACGATAACGTCAGGCCGCAACGCCTTTGCGGCGTCGATAGCGGCCGTTCCGTCTTTCACTGCCCCGACAATCACGCAATTCCGGGACAGCACGGCGGACGCGCGGGCGAGCATCGCGTCACTATCGTCTACGAGCAGGACGCGCGCCGGTTGCGATGACGTGGTAGTACTCACGTGCAGATCCGGTCCCAATTAAGCATTCATCGTGCCAATAGCAGGGTGTGAAAACGGTATGACTTAAGGGGTTAAACGGCGGAGATATCCGTGTTATTCACGATGGACAACGGGACTCGCACCTCTAGCGCGGTCCCCGCGCCAGGCCGTGATCGAATCTCGACCGTGCCCCCGACGGCCTCCAGGCGCTCGGCGATGCTGATGAGCCCGAGTCCTTTGCCCATCGACGCGTTGACGTCGAATCCGACCCCATCGTCACTGATCGTCAGCGTGAGTTCTTTCGCCGAGCTACCGAGGTGCACTCGTATGGCGCGCGCGTGACTGTATTTCAGCGCATTGTGGAGCGCTTCCTGGACGACTCGGAACACGCACAACGTGACGTCCGGTGGAAGCGTTTTGGGTACTTCGTCGTGGGTGAAAGTAATAGGGACGTCAGGCTGTGTCAGCTCACGTTGCAGATCGCGAAGCGCCGCAACCAGACCGATCAACCGTAGTTTGGTCGGATGCAGACGATGTGACAGGTCGCGCACGCTCCTGATGATGTGTTCGACGCGGGACATCGCCTCTTCGGCAAGCGTTTTCGCCTGCCCGTCGCCACGCAGCAGGGCGAGATCGATGACAAGGAGGGACATTTGCTGCGTGATGTCGTCGTGCAGCTCGCGCGCGATGCGCGCTCGTTCCGTCTCCTGCGCGTGAAGGATGCGCACTCCGAGGTCGCGAATACGGTCGTAACTCGAGCGCAACTCTGATTGACTCGCCTGCAGTCCTGTTTCTGCGCGTCGCCGTCGCATCCGCTGAATGAGCAGCCCCGCAATCAGGCCCGACTGCACCAGCAGTACACCGACCGCGCCAAGGATGTACAGCCTGTATCGATCCCAGACAGAGGGCTCCTTAAAGCTGATCGTCACCCCGGCAGGGACGCGCGATTCAGGTATCTTCCATCGTTGTAACTGCCGCCAGTCGACCTGCCTGACGTTGAGATCGCGCGACGAGATCGGAATGCTGTCGGCGCGCTCTCCGCCCAACACTCTGAGGGCGAGTTCTCCGATTGCCTGCGTCTCGACGGTCTGGCTTTTGAGGTTGCCTCCAACAATGCCGTGATCGATCGTCGAATCCACCCAGCTGTAGACGGGAGAATTCGAGACGGCGGCCACACGGTCCAGATACTCCAACGGGTGGAAATTCTTTCCTGTCCCATCATTGCTGACGAACAGGTAATAGACCATCGAATGTGCGGGCAGGGTCGCCAGTCGCGATTCGAGCTCTGAGGTTGGGAGACCCGTCAGGTGCGTGATCGAGAGTCGAGGTTCGAACGACTGCAACTGTGTCCGCATCGCCTCGAGCAACTGAGCGGCACCCTGAGTTCCGCTGACAACGAAGACGTGCTGCAGGTCCGGTTGCAGCACCGTCGCGAGTTCAACCGTGCCACGCATATCGACGTGAGACAGTATTCCCGTGGAGTTCGCAACGCGCTGCGTCTCGGGAAAAGCTGTGAAATACACGATCGGTGTTTCGGGAAAGAACTCCGCGCGATTCGTGGCGACGAAATCCAGAGCGACCTCGTCCATCGCGATGACGATGTCGAACCGGCGCCCTTGATACTTGACTTGAACGAAATCATGGAAGCCGGCCCGGTACGTCGGATTGGGAAATCTCACTCGATCGATGTATTCCGAGTAGTAGTCGACTTCGTTGTTCAGTCCCTTATCGAGAATACGCGGTAGCTCCCGTTCACCGATGATAGCGATCTGAGCGTCCCTTCTGGTCGAGTAGAGGACCAGCACCTGCTTCTGCTGCGCCACCGCGAAGTTCGCCAGTCCGAGTTCCATCAGGACGACGAAACCGGGCAACCACCAGCGCGCCGACAGTCGCCTGAGCGGACCGGTCACAGGTCGATCTCGGCCGTCAGCTTGAAGAACCGCGGCGTCAGGATGGTCTGCGGCTGCAGCCACGACCCGTTCGGGACATACGTGCTGTTGTACGTGAGCACGGCGCTGGAATTCAGCGTGTTGTAGACGTCGAGCGCGATCAGTGTCCTCGAGCGGCCGTACTTCAGAATCTTGCCCACGCGGAAGTCAAGCTGGTTGACGCGATCACCATACATCGATCCCGGCGCCACGAGATTGACCGTGACGTTTGCGGCGTTGCCTGAGAGGGGACGCCCGAGCGACGGCGCCACGACAGAGTTCGGCGCGGCGTAGTTGGCAGCCAGCATCGCGCCAGGCTTGCTCTGAAACGTCGCCGAGACCTGGAGCTCGACCCTTGGGATGACGTAGGAGCTGAGACCCCGCAGTTGCGTGAGCACACCGGACGGGACGTGGCAATACGGGCTGGCGGGAGTCACCGCGGAGTTGCCGAGGCCCGCGCCAAATGCACTGGTGCCGGTTGTTGCGGTCGAGAATTCCGGCAGGTGGGCGCGGACGTCACAACTGTCGGCAACGGTCTGCCCCGTGCTCGTCCCACCCACCAGCGTAAGGCCCTGCGCGAGTCGAACGTTCAGCGTCACGTCGAGACCATTGAAGTACTGATACCACCGGCCATAGGCGTCGGAAGCAGTGACGAGGTTGTTGACCTGTCCGGCTTTTTCCGGGACGACGTCGTAGAGCCCCGAGACCGTGTAGCCTCCGCCGCCACGTAATCGGGGATCGGTCGGCGCCACGATGCTGAACGGCGTCAGATCCGACGGTTCAAGCGACAAGTTGTCGGCGACGAAAAACCCTCGAAACCAGCGACGGCTGTATGTCACGTCCACTGACGACCGCGGTCCAATCTGCTGCTGAATCGAGACGACGAGATTCCAGTCGGAAGGCCGGACACCCCACCCCTCGAGAATCCCTGGATCGAAGTTGTTTGTCAAAACGGGCTTCCCGAAGTCGGTATTCGAGAGCACACCACAGAGATCGCCGCCAATCGCACGGCGATCCTGTGCGGCCGGGTTCAGCAGATCGCAATCGGGTACCCAGTTGCGATTTGCGTCGGTCCAGGCTCGCGTCACCCCTGCCGTCCCGAACACCATCGTCGTCTGCGGCATACGCAGCGTCGGATTGGTGTTGGCGTAGTTGCCGTTGATACCGACGCCATCCAGATACTTGCCAAGACCGATCTTGATGGCGGTCTTGCCAGTTCCAAACACGTCGTATCCCAGACCGATCCTTGGAGTGATGTCGTTGTAGCTGTCCACGCCGCGCGTTTCGGGTACGACGATCGGCGCAGGCAGGAACCGCGAGGGTCCTTCTTGCTGCTCAGGAAACCAGCTCCGAGCGCGATCGAATCGGACTGCACCCTGCAGCGTCAGGCGACGACCCGTCCACTGTTCCTGGACGAACAGACCATCCCAACCGGCGCGGGCATTGTTCACCCAGGGCGAGATCGATTGAGTGAGCTGATTCGGCTCGCCATTGTCGACGCGATACGTCAGGTTCTGGTTGTTGGTCATCCACGTCCGGTCGTCGGTCATCAAGCTGTGCTGATAGCCGATCTTCAGGCTGTGGGCGCCGGTGACATAGGAGAGTGATCCTTTCCACAGGTACGAACCCGTGTGAGCCACGCTGAAGTCCTGCGATCGATAGACCAGCCCTGGAATGCTGCCGTTGGCTGGGCAGCCACTCGCGCACTGTTCGGCGACGCGAATGAGATCGCGCGTCGGATTCGGGTCGCGTTCGAAATTGCCGACACCCAGGTACGTGCCGCCATAACCGGCTTCCAGGAAGAGGCGATTCGTCACAGGCGAGGACCAGGACATCTGGGTCACATCCAGCCGGCGGCCGAGAACCCCCACGGCTTCGGGTGACACCCGTTGGGGTTCCGCGAGGCCCGGTGTTGCGCCCGTGCACGTTCGGCAGAGCGCCTGTGCGTCCCAGGTGCCGCTGACTTTGTTGCGCGGCGTGACCTGCCATGTGACGCGGCCGCTCGCGTTCTCGAAGGTGCGGTCCGAGTATTCAGGGTGGCTGAAGTCAGGCGCATACAGCCACTGAGAGGCGTTTCCGGCGTTGAGGTTGTAATAAACTCCCGGGACATCTCTTGTGCTTCCGCCAATGTGCCCGTTCATGAAGTACCACAAGCGGTCCCTCACGATCGGGCCACCGAAAGTAGCGGACACGTCATAGACCTTGCTGAATGGCGTTGCCGCCATCACGCCCTGCGCTGCCAACTCCGGCGTCACATTGTTGGACTGCAACTTGCTGCCGGTTCCGCTGGCGAACAGCGAGCCACGCATTGTATTGCCGCCACTCTTGGGTACCACGTTCATCACGAGCCCGGCGGTCTCCGACTCACCCAACGCACCCGCCGTGGTGAACGTCACTTCACGCGCTTGCCCGATATCGATCGTGTAGCTGGTTGCGGAGTTGCCGTTTGACGCGCTGCCGACATTCAATCCGTCCAGCAGGAGGCGGCCCTCGTTCGCGCGCCCGCCGTGAATCGGAAATGAGGTTGTCGACGTCCCCATGACCGTATCGTTCACGTTGGTCACGACCCCCGGGATCAGGACGAGTAGCGCGTTGTAGCTCCGGGCCGTCGGAATCGATTGGACGATCTCGCGACTCAGCGTGACCTCTCGCCTCGCGCCGTAGACGTCCACCACCGGAGTCTCGCCCCTGACCGTGATCATGTCGGTGACCCGCCCGATTTGAAGCGCTGCATCAATGGTCGCCGTGAGCGACCCTCTCAGCTCGATCGCTTCCTTCTGATACGTGGTCCATCCGTCGAGAGCGAATCTCACGACGTAGGTGCCGGGGAGCAGATTCTCGATGCGGTATCTGCCGGCATCATCGGTAACCGTTGTCCGCACTTTCTCGATGAGTGCCGGGCTGCTGGCTTCGACGAGGACGCCGCTGATGGGAACGCCAAACGGATCGCTGACCGACCCCGCAATGGAGGCCTGAGCGAACACAGCTGTCGGGACACCGACAATCGCTGCGAGCATGACGCAGATTCTTATTGCTATTCGTGGCACGACAGATGTCCAGGCCCTATTCCCGCGATATATCACGGAAGAATCAATTCTGTTCAGGCGTCGCCCTAGGGAATATCCGTGTTTTTACTGGACGCGTATGAACAGCCGAGTCAACGCGATCAGAATACGAACCGAACCTGAAACTGGACCATTCGTGGGGGGGCTATGCTCATCAGCGAAGGCAGCGCATTGGTAGCAGTCCCAACACTGACCAGTTGGCCGAACGTCGGATTCGGGTTCGCGCCGTCGCCGTAAATGGTCTGGCCGCGCCAAAGCATGTTTGCGTGATTGAACAGGTTGAAGCCCTCGACGCGCACCACGATGGCTCGCCCGGATGATCGGAGACGTGCCTCGAGGAATACGGACACATCCTGTGTACCGGTGCCCCGGAACACCGACTTGCCGATCACTTTCCCGTCAATCACGGGCCGGTCGTAGTTGTTTCCGTCGCCGTTGTTATCGAGCCCGGTGGTCGCGCTGAATGGGCGCGCGGAGGCCAGTTGTGTCACGGTGCCCGTGGTGATGTTGTACGGCAGGTTGTAGCTGAACGTGATCACCGCGCGGTGCCGCTGATCGACGACGCTCGGCCCGCGTTCTGCTTCCGCAAGGCGCGCAATATTGGCGTCGTTGGGTCCGACGCCATTGCCGTCGGGCTCGGTCGTGTTCGTGGCTTTGGATAGCGTGTAGCTCAGTGCAGCCAGCATCCTCGCGTTGCCGCGATAAGTGATGTGCGTCTGCAGGCCGTCGTAGTTGGCGACACCAAGGTTCATCCACACGCTGACCGAGCGAACGCCGCCATTGACCGGCACAATGGGGCGCGTCGCGCTTGCGGCATTGACGCTCCTCGTCTGGCCTGGCGCGGTACGGTCGAAGGGCGTTGGTGCATTCAGGTCGACGCTGCGATCGAGGTGGGTCCAGTGCTGGTGCACGAAGTCGGCGCCGGCGAACAGACCGCGCAAAACCTCGCGCTCGACACCGATGGACGTCACCTGGCTCCGCGGATTCACGAACTCGTCGGGGTAATTGGGAAGGAGATCGAAGTTCAGACCGTAGCTCGCGAACTGCGTTCTATAAAAGTCCCGCTGGCCGGCGCGGATCGTGATGTTACGCGCAGGCTGCTGCGACAGTGGCAGCGTGCGCGGATCGAAATTCAACGGGAGGCACGGGCCTTCCAGGCAGGTCGGAAAACCGTACTGGCCCGGCGTTGCGGCGTACGTCGTGATTCCGTCGAGTCCTCCCGTAAGCGCGCTCGCCAGCGCATTGGCGCGAATCTGTGTGTAGTACATCCCGTAGCCGCCGCGAATGGCCCACGCCGAATCACCGTTAGGATGCCAGCCGAATCCGACTCGTGGCGCGAAGTTCGCCGTCGCGTCGGTCAGCGTCTGCCGATCGTAGCGAAGCCCCGCGTCGACTGTGAGATCGTCACCGACGCGGATGCTGTCCTGCACGAACCCGACAGACATCCATTGCGTCAGCTCGTAGCTCGTGATGCCGTAGCTGATTGGCTGCGAGTACTGCTGCACATCCGCCAGCGTCAGTTGTTCGAACGGAGCTGTGGTCGAACTGAGGAACGTGAAGGTGCCGAGGATCGCCTGGCCCGGCTCGCTTCCCGTTCCACCGGACGTGTGATGAATGAGGCTCCCGCCCAATCGCAACGTGTGCGCGCCGCGGGACCAGGACAACGTATCGGCAATCTGGATTTGCTGTCCAGAAATGTCGGACGCACGTGACTCACCGATTGTGAAAGGCACGGACCCCGTCCGCGTGTACGTCGTCGCCAGTTCCTGCGGTTCCCACAGTGTGACGGGATCGCCGTGCAGATAAGACGCGCGAGCTTCATTGAGAAGGTTCGCGTTCACCACCGCCGTGTGATTGAGCTGCGTGGTCCATCCGCCTCGGGTATATCTTCGCGCCACGGTTGGCGCATTGGTGCCGACGACGGCGTCGTTCGGATTGGTGTCGTAGAAGTGATCGTAATTGGCGCGCAGCATCAGCGTCTGCGTCGCTGATAGCTTGTGATCGAGCCGCGCGTTGACGAGCTCCTGGCGGTAATGACCCACGTAGGTGAGGCTGCCGTCTGGCGGCAACACGAACGACGGCAACGTTGGTGACAGAAACGTCGTTCGGTTCTGACGCGTGTGATCTGCCGTAACGAAAAAGAATGTCTTGTCCTTGATGACGGAGCCGCCGATCGAGCCCGAGGCCTGGCCCAATTCATCCGGAACGTCTGCCGGATTGATCGCGTCCAGAGTGCCCGGCGTGATACAGCTCGGGACGGACGGAGCGCAGAAGCCGTCGGTAGCAAACGTTCTTGCCTGGGCGCCGCCGGGCCGGCCGAGGAACAACATTTCGCCATGCAGCGTGTTCGTGCCCGTCTTGGTCACGATGTTCATCGCGGGTCCGGCAGTCCATCCGAACTCGGCCGAGAACGCGTTGGACAGCACGGACATTTCCTGCACCGCGCCGATCGGAACCGTCGCCAGCATCGTTTGCCGACCCCAGGCCTCGTCGTTGCTCGCGCCGTCGAGCATGAACGTCGTCGTGCGTCGGCTGCCGGCGCCGGTGATGAAGTAGGTCGCGTTGACGAAGAGATCGCCGGTGCCCTTCCCCTGCCGGAACGCCGAGTTGAACAGCGGAACCGTCGTGACCTTCCGGCCGAGTATTGGTGTCGCATCGATCGTCGTACTCTCGAGCGAACGTCCAATCTGCGAGTCCGCTCGCACGCCCTGGCCGGTGCCGTAGACCACGACTTCCGTCTTGCCTCCGCTCACGACCAGAGTGACCTTGACTGTCGCCGTCTCTCCGGCGCGGAGCGCGAGATCGGCAATCTCTTCGGCGCTGAATCCACTCTTGTTGACGCGGATCGCGTACGTCCCGGTGAGCGAGAGTCCCGAGATCGTGGCCGAGCCGTCGGCGCCTGAGATCACCTCGCGGATGGCCCCGGTTGCGGTGTTGGTGGTGGTGACGTTCGCGCCCGCGACGATGGCCCCCGTCTGATCGAGAACGACGACCACGATCGCGGCGGTGTTCGGCGATTGGGCGAGCACTGGTAGCGCGAGCGACGACACGGCCATCGCGAGACACACGCGCAACAACACTTTCATCGAGACCCTGCCAGCTCAGCCAGGAATCTATCTGGCGGGCTGGTCTACTACCAGAGAACGTAAGTCGCCCCAGGGCCCGATTTGTCTCAATCGATTGTGATCTGGCAGTGTGCAGAGGCCGTCAAGAAAGCCTACTGGATCGCCTTCATATCGTCGGCGCGAATCATCGTCATGCCGTCTTTCTCGTAGACGTCGCCGGTGACAGAAACCGTGTGCGCGATGTGCGGCAGGACCCTGGCATTGTTGTTTGCGACGACACCGCCAGCGAGTTGATAGACCTTCCCGTCGGTCGTCACGACGCCGGCCGGGTTGCCTTCCCATTTGATACAGGCGTGCGCGCACATGCGTCCGCTGTCGTGATCGCCCCCGGCGTTCGCCTTGTTGCGCGAGTAACACACCAGGCACACGACCTGGCCTGTCACCGTTCGCGTTCCGCTTGCGCCTTGAGCCATAGTCCTGGCCGCCGTCACGCGATCGCACGCGCTGGTGGCGGTCGCCGCGAGCGCCGCCATCACCAGCACGAATTTCATCCTCCTCACGTCGTGCCTCCTTCGTGGATCGTGTGTATCTACGCCAACGGTCGCGGCTTTCCGAATGTCGCGAGCGTGCCGATCGCGTCGCCGATGTCCGTGACGTCTTTGAGATTGCCCCAGACCTTCCGGGCGCGATCGCGTTGTGCGTCCGGCACCTGCATGTAGGCGCACGCGCGGTCGAACTTCTTGACGATTTCCTCGTCGGTCATGCCCACGGTGCGGCGGTAGTCTTCGGTGTGCGGGTCGCGGCTGCCGCCGAGGGTGTCCCAATACTTCGTTTCACCAGAGGTCTTGCGAATCGTCAGACGTCCCGTGCCCAGCCCCCGCCAGCTGTTGACGGGACCCAGCGTCATCTTTGCCATCAACTCGCGCGCCTTTGGATCCAGCAACTTTTCCTGTGTGAATGAATCGAGATAGACGTCGCCGTCCAGCAGACCTCGCGCGAGAAGGTAAGGGAGGCTGTGATCACCGGTCTCCCGGTTGCGAGGATCCCATTTGGGAGCCGACCCGACCTCCTGCCAGTTGTCGCTGGTCATGTCGTACTGAATCGATTCGATCTCATCGACGCGCGTCCACTTCCTGACTTCCGGCATCAGGACCAGAACGCCTTGTGATTGCGCGTCGGACGGGAAGCGTTTCCACCATGTCTGCTCGATGCACAACGACTTCTGGGCGGGCAAGGTGAATGGCCGCCCCGGTCCTTCTTCGGACCAGAGGCTGCCGCGCCCTTCGAACGGTTGCGGCGGGCCGGTCATCCCTTCGCGCGCCAGGAGCGCCGCCCATACACCGCACTTCGTGGCTTCTGCGCTGCGGACGCCCTTCCACATCGACAAGGCGCCGACGCCCTTGTTCAGCGCGATGTGCGGCACGAGCGCCATACCGACGGCATTGGCGAGACGATCCTCGTCGAGTTTCATCAGCTTGCCGACGGCCATCGCCGCGGCGACTGATTCGCCACCCGCGGCGACCGACTTCAACTCGTATCCGATCGTGATCGCCGTCATCACCTCGAGACCGGTCGAGTGGAGTGCCTCACCGATAGCAAGCGCTCCCGCAATCAGATCGCTGTTGTGACCGCCCGCCGCGTTGTCGTTGAAGTCGGTGTAGCGAATGAGGCAGCCGTTCGCGAATGCGGCGAGCTCCGGTGTCGTCGCGATCCCGTAACCCATCACGGTGCTTTTCAACGATCCCGGCGGCGACATTCTCGCGAGTCGCGCGCCAATGCGACAAGGCTCCGCCTCGAAGCCGGCTACGAGCGCTGCCATGGTGTCGACCATCGTGCGGTTCACGGCGGCGACGACGGGAGGCGTGAGATGGTTCGACGAGAACTCGCGCACGAACGACACGATTTTGCGAGTCGTGTCGTCCATCGGACCGTTGCCGGCGAGGCGGCCGTAATCGTTGCGGTACCCGGACGCGGTGTGCGGGCGGAGTTCGCCCACCGGACGGCCCGAACCGGGCGCAGGTGAATCCCGCTGCGCACCCGCGACCTCCTGCGATGAGGCACGTTCGGACGCGCTCGCCGTGAGCACCACACCGGCACCGATCTTCAGGAGATCTCGACGCGCAAAAGAGCGTGTCATGGGTGGCTCCTTTCAGGCGCCGACGCTACCACCAACCGCGGAACCGTCGCAACCGCGTGAAACGAATTCACCGTGCCGTTCACCACTACGGCGTTGGAGTTCGAAGTAGCTGGGCCATGCCGGCCCGCCAACGAAGAAAGTGGAGTACTCGATCATGAAACTCGCAGCAATCGCAGGACAGCTTTTGGCCGTCGGAGGTTTTCTCGCCGTCTCGATTCCGACGCCGGTATTTGCGCAGACGGTGTCCGTGTGTGGGCCGGAAATCAAGGCGGAAGTCGCTAAGGCCTTGAGCGCCGTTGACGGCGCTGATGACGCGACCAAGGCAGGCGTGGAGAAGGAGTTGTACGGAAAATATTCTTACTGCGTGCAAGACTCGGCGCAGGCGTCGGCAAGTTTCATCGCCGCCGCCCGTGAGTGCGGCGCGGCCGTCTCGAACCTTGGCAGCCTCTTCTACGAGGAGATGAGCTGCGCTGGCTACGATCCACAGCGTCGCCAGTTTGCCGCACCGATCAAGATCAAGCAGACGTTTGGATTTGGTGGCACGCCGCTGCCGGGCAGCCGCGAGTACGTGCTTCACTGCGTGGCCGACCCCGCCGGAATTCTGCGGCCGGTCGGTCATGACAGCGTGCATTTGTCAGATGCGCTGCCCAATCAGGCTCCAACCTGGCAGTTCGCGGTGATTGCCGATGCGAACATCAACCTGGCGCTCGTGCAGCCGATGAGCGGCCTGACCCGTCGTGCCAGGTCGATCCTCTCGTGGGGGTTCCCGCCGAACGGCGATTGCAACTTCCAGCCGATTTGGGGAAATGCGCTGAACTATCGCATCCGCCTCGATCAGTAGCGTGTGTGCGTAGGCCGGGTCTTGTTTTGTAGACCCGGCAACGCTCGACGCCCGGGGAGTCGTCGCCGGCTCCCCCGGCTCGTCGACTTACCGTGCTTCCGTCAGCCGGATCGATTCACCGATGCGACGGAATGCGTCCTCGAAGTTCGCGGCATCCTTCTCCGGCACGATCGTCAGGTAATAGAACAGGCTGCCATCACTCAGGAACGTCGTGGTCACCACGACGTGTTCCTGCCCGCCGAGCGGCGATGGATTGACCAGCGGCGTGATGATGGCCGAGCGTTGTGAGATCCGCGTCGATTGTTGGTTCCCGGCGAGTTTGAGTTCGGGATTGCTTTGCGCAACGGCCTGCAGCCACGCCTTCGTTGCTTCCTGAAGATCGCGCGTGGACGCCTTCGTCACGCCGAACTCGATGCCGTGGCTGAAGACGGTCTGTCCGTTCATTGGACCATATCCGTTTTGCGGAACGACTTTGATCGAGCTCTTTGCTGGGAGCGTGGTCCAGTTGTCCGGTACGGACGCCTGAAAGACCTTTCCACCATTGATGTTCTGGAATTGCGCCGAGGGTCGGGGGACCGGCTGGCCAGGCGTTCCGACGGCCTGAGGCGCCTCACCGCCGCCCGAATCCTTCGCCTTGGCGAGCTCGCCCATTGACTTTGCGGGCGGTAGCGATGCGAACGCCTTCCTCATGGGCTCGAACTGACTCGAGTCGGCCGGAGCAGCAATGGTCAGATGCGTCGCTTCTGCCGTGATGTACTGCGTTCGGTTCCCCGGATCCGGATGGCTGCTCATCCACTGCGGGTTGCCGCCTCCGCCGGATTCCTTTTGAATCGTCTCAAACATGTGGGCCAGCTGCCGCGGGTCGTACCCGGCTTTCGCCATGATCTGCGCACCCAGGAGGTCAGCTTGCTTCTCGTACTCGCGGCTGTATCGCAGGAGCAGTGTGCCCAAGCCAAACTGGCTGCCTTGTGCCACTACGGACCCAACCGCGCCTCCCAGGATCCCGCCACCAATCGCCCCGGCCATCTGACCGACCTGTAACCACGGGTTTGAAGCCTTCGTGGCGTTGGCGGTCCCATGTCGAAGGAGGACGTGCGACAACTCGTGCGCCATTACGCCAACGACCTCGCCCTCTGCTGCGGCGGCGTCGAACATGCCGCGATGGACGAACATTGGTCCGCCCGGAAGCGCAAAGGCATTGATCTCTTTTAAGTTCACCGGTGTGAACGAGTACTGGTAGACGGGCTTCTTGAATTCAGCCGGGGCCACTGCCACGAGTCGATCGCCGAGCATCGTGAGGTAGTCCTGGATTCGTTTGTCCTGGATGATCGGATACTGCTGGCGAACTTCGGCGGCCGCCTCGAGACCGAGCTTGACGTCCTGTTCGGGAGTGTACTTATTCTTCGGCATCTTGATGACGGTCTGCGCCATGAGAGCACTGACGGCCAGGCACACGAATATCAAGAGAGCTGCGACACGAGCTGACGAGGTCCTGGTCGCCATGTTTCCACTCCTTCACGGGCTGGCAGCGATTCGCGTCAGCGGAGATCGCTCAGCGCACGCGTGCCCGCCGTCGGCGAGGCACGATATGCCGTGGCTCGCGAGGCCGGAGCCACCCGCCTTGTTACGAATCCTTAGCAAAAGCTGGCGGCTATTTGCGCCTCGCTCTGGATGAGCACGAGTTGTACCGCACAGAAGGTAGTCGCGCGCCAACTATCTGGCTGAAGCATACCGCTCTTCTGTGTGGGTGACGCCTTCGTCGCGTGATTGGGCAACGATCGTGTCGCAGCTTCTCTCAGAGCATTTCGAGCGGGACCTTACGGGACGGGGTGGGGAACTCGTGAGCGAGGTCTTCGAGATCCTGGTGTGTGAGCCGGATGTCGAGCGCTTCGCGATTCGCGCGCACGTGATCGGGCTTCGTGGCTTTGGGGATCGTGAGCACGCCCTCTTGTCTGAGGACCCACGCGATTGCGATCTGGGCGTCGCCGAAACGAAAGATGGTTCCTTTCGAGCGCATCAGCACGCGGCGTGAGTGCTCAATCGACGGCCTGGTCACCCAATGCCCAACGCACCATTCGTGGATCGGCTGGTTTGGCGAACCGCCATTGGCGTGTCCGGACCAGGCGCTCGACGGATCTGCACAACTCGCGACAATCGAAATAGCGAATGGCGCCGGCTTCCAGCACCGGAATCACGGCCAGCGTGCACTGGATGCAGCAATGGACGCCCTTTGGATAGCCATGGTGAAAATGAGATCGCATGATGCGAAACGCCAGGTCCCTCTCGACGCGCTCATAGAACTCGGACCCGCCAAATCTCTTGCCCAATGCCTTCTGGCCGGCAACAAGCAAGGCGCTGCGAACGAACGTGCCGACATTCGCCCCTGAGACCGAGAAGCCTGCCGGGTGCCGAACGCTCGTCGGTAGCTTCAATCTTGGAAACGAATCCAGTTGCTCGGGCGCGACGTCGCGTACGAACGAGACGTCCTCCGGAGCAAGACGTGACCTTCTTCTTGCCCGATCCGCTACAAGCCAAAGAGTATCGAAGTCCATACCCTCCCCGCTCGTGTTTTGACTCGGCGTCTCGCCGGAAATTTTAGGGAATCAGTGTGCGCCGCAGACGCTCGCGGTCGGTAGGGGCGAACTGCCAGTCCTCGCGCCGGTCCGTCGTCAGCTCCTCGAGGCTCCAGGCGCCGCGCATGATGCCTGTGGCGCTGTGTTCGCGTGCGCGCAGCAGCAGGTGGCCGACTTCATGCGCGACCGCACGGCCCAGAAGCGTGGCATCGTTCACGCCACTTCGCCGTGCGACGGCACGCACCTGCTCCTGAAAGATCGTCGCCATCTCGCCTGACAGCGTGACCGGGTTGATCACGGCAACGCCGAGCTGAAGGCTGCGACCTGGAAGCGTGCGTAACTGAAGCGCGCTACCTCTGAATGAGGCGCTGGGTGTGACCTCGGGCATGATGCGGACGATGAGGTCGCGCCCTGAACGCACGTCCTGACAGAAAGACTCGGTACTAGTGCTGGTACAATCCCGCCATTCCACCTGAATGCCGGCCTCTTCTACGATTTCGGCAGCGGTGCGAATCGCCTCGGACCGGACGTTCGACGCCGTGTCTGTCGTGTCGTACACCCTGACTACCAGGGCCGAGCTATCCTCACGTGCGTCGACGTCGACGCTCACGAGCGAAACGGCAAGCAGAACAGCGATCGCGGTGCAGGCAAAGGTTCTTGTCATGGCGCACGACTCGGGACGCCGATAAAGGGACGGAACGGAGCATCACATGGCCCGCTCTCGACTCGCGATACCGTAGCACACAGGCTTCGTTCGGAGGAGTCATCCGACGTCTTTGTCGTATCGACCGTTCCGGGCATTCAACTTCGTCGTACGGCAGGAACGTGAACGCACGAACCTGACGATTTCATCCGCGCTCGTGCTGGCACGATTCGTGGACTCGCCGTTCTCCTCTTCGTTCAGAAGGAGAATTCATGCGAGCAACTCTCATGGCCGTGGCCGGCCTTGCCCTCGTTGTCGTGACGATCTCGGCGCAGGCGAACGAGAAGCCTTCCGATGCGTTCATGAAGGCGATGCGCGACAACGCCGACGCTGCCAGGGTTATTCGGGTTGCATCGAAGGAATTCGAGGAATCCGGCGCTGGCGCCCAGGATTTTGATCCGTTCGAGAAGTCGGCGGCGACGATGAAGGCCTCGTTGACGACGACGCTCACCTATTTCCAGGCGCAAAAAGTTGATGGCGCAGTGGCGCTGAACGAGAAGGCGCTCGAGGACGTCGCTGCGCTCGAAGCTGGCGCGAAGGAACGCGACTACCGTCTCGTCCTCGAGGCATCGACGGCGTTGAATCAGACGTGCGGGGCATGTCACACCGCACATCGCGTGCGGACTGAAGACGGCGCCTACGAGATCAAGATCAAGTAGCCACCGTCTCACATCCCCAGATACGCCTGGCGGATTCGCGGGTCGTCGGCCAGCGTGCTCGTCGCGCCAGCCAACGAAATCCGGCCGGTCTCGAGCACGCAGCCATGATCGGCCAGCTCGAATGCGGTGAACACATCCTGTTCGACGAGCAGGATCGTCAGGCCTGAGCGATTGATCTCGCGCAGCACGTCGGCGATGCGCTCGACGACTCGCGGTGCGAGGCCGAGCGAGAGCTCGTCGATCATCAGCAGACGCGGTCGCGCCATCATGCCGCGGCCGATTGCGCACATCTGCTGCTCACCGCCAGAGAGCGTCGTCGCATCCTGTCGCTGACGTTCGCCAAGGATTGGGAACAGCGTGTAGATTTTTTCGAGATCGCGCTCGAGATCGACGAGCGGTTCCCGTCTCAAGTAGGCGCCGAGCAGAAGGTTGTCGCGGACGCTCAACCCTTTGAACAGCCGGCGCCCCTCGGGCACGTGCGCGATTCCGGCAGTGAGGACCTCATCCGGCGTTGCGTGCGCCAAATCCCGGTTACCGAGAAGTACGCGTCCGCCTGTCGGCTTGATCAAACCAGAGATCGCGCGCAGCAAGGTGGACTTGCCTGCGCCATTCGAGCCGACGAGGCATGCGATGCTGCCGCGTTCGACAGTGAGGTCGGCGCCCCAGAGCACCTGGACCTGTCCGTAGCCGGCGCAAAGACTCTGGACGCGTAATAGCGGTTCAGGCATTGGCCAGCTTGTTCTGACGCTCGGCAAACTTGCGTCCGAGGTACGCCTCAATGACGACGGGATCCTGGATGACCGCCTTTGGTTCACCCTCGCTCACAAGTTTTCCGCGGTGAAGCACGAGGATCCGCTGACTGAGCGTCAGGACAACTTTCATGAGGTGCTCGATGATGAGAATCGTGATGCCGCGGTCGGCGATCGCGCGCATCAACGTCAACGCCTGCTCGACCTCGCCGGTGTTGAGACCGGCGTTGACTTCATCGAGGAGCAGTACCTTCGGCTTCATCGCGAGGCTCTTCGCGACCTCCAGCCGCTTGCGGCCGGGCAGCGGCAGGGCAGCCGCGGGCCGGTGCGCCTCGTACGCGAGACCGACAAACGACAAATGGTCCCGGGCCTGCGCCTCGGCATCGGCGCGACTTGCTGCCCGACCGGCGAAGAGGGCTCCTGCGGCGACGTTGTCGAGCACCGTCATCTCTGGAAAGGGTTGAACGACCTGGAATGTGCGCGCGAGCCCGTTGCGCGCTGCCTGCCACGGCCGCTGTCGCGTGACATCGCGGCCGCCAAACCGCACGGTCCCCGACGAGGGGCTGACGACACCGGTCACCAGGTTGACGAGCGTCGTCTTGCCGGCGCCGTTTGGTCCGATGAGCCCGACGATCTCACCCGGAGTCAGTGCGAAAGTGACGCCATTCACTGCCTGCACGCCGCCGAACGCGCGCGAGAGGTTGTCCACCTCGAGGACCGCCGTGCTCATTGCGCCTCCGGCACGCGATTACGCAGGCCGACGACCGTCCGCCAGTTCCACGCCGGGAGCCGCAGTCCCAGCAGCCCTCCTGGCAAAGTGAAGATCAGCAGCACGATCACGATGCCGAGGATTGCGCGATTCAGCTCGAGGAACTGCGCCCAGATCATTTCTTCGAGGATGACGAAGACCCATGCGCCCACGACCGGCCCCAGGACGGTGCCCGGTCCGCCCAAGAGCGTCATCACCGGTACCTTCAGGCTGAGCAACGAGCTGAAGGCGTCAGATGGATCGATGTAGGCGACCCAGGAGGCGTAAATCGCGCCGATCGTCCCGCAGAACATCGCCGACAGGGCGAATGCCGCAGTTTTGTAGGACGTGACGTCGATTCCTACCATGTCGGCGGCGTCTTCGTTCTGCTTGATACAGCGGAGGCCGAAGCCCAGGCGAGTGCGATCGACGGCGATCGTCATCGCGAAGCAGGCGATCATCATTGCCATCATCGAGAACAGGAACACGCGGCCCGCGAAGTCCGGGCCACCCTGCAGGATGGGGACGTTCAGGCCGTCGCCGCCTCCGGTGAGCGAGGCCCACGAGGAGGCGATCAGCCTCAGCACTTCGACGATCGCGAGCGAGCCGATCGCGAAGTAGTGCCCCTTCATCCGCAGGATGAAGCGTCCGATCGAGGCGGCCAGCACCGCAACGACGACCGTTGCTCCCAGCCACGACAAGACGAGGTTCATGCCGGCGTGCTGCAACAAAGCGCCGGCGTAAGCGCCGAGGCCGAAGAATCCGGCGGTAGAGAACGACGGGTAGCCGGCGTAACCGCCAATGACGTTCCACGACAGCGCGAGCGCGGCGTACATGCACAGGAACGTGCACAGCCGTACGACGTAGTTGTCCGCAACGAATGGCGCAATGGCGATCACTGCCGTGCAGGCAATGAAGATCGTCACGCCGCGTGTCACTCGTACCCTTGTGTGCCGAGAATGCCCGTCGGCCGTGTCATCAGGAGCAGGATCATCAGTGAGAATCCGATCGTCATCGCGTGCTGTGGCCCGACGAGGTGTCCGGACACGCTCTCGATCAGGCCGAGCGCCAGGCCACCGGCCAGCGCGCCGGGCACGCTGCCGAGTCCGCCGATGACGCACACCACGAAGGCCTTACCAAGAAACTGGTCAGCCATCATCGTCGTCACCGGATAGACGACTGCCAGCAGGCTGCCGCACGCACCTGCCATCAAGGCACCAATACCAAAAGTGACCGCGTAGATGCGCTCGACGCGGATACCCATGAGCGACGCCGCGTCTCGATCCATCCGCACCGCGACGATCGCACGGCCGAGCGACGACGTCCGGAGCAGCAGGAACAGCAGACCAGTCAACACGAGCGCAAGCACCATCGCGATGATTCGATCGACCGGCACCACGACATCGGACGCGTGTAACACTCCCAGATCGAGCGCGATGCGCCGAGGTGTCGCAGTGAAGGCCAGCGTCATGACGTTGTAGACAATCATGTCGAGGCCGAAGGTCAGGGTCAGCGTCGTCAGCACCGGCCTCGCGACGATGTGGTTGATGAGACCGTATTGCAGCACCCACCCGAGCGCGAACAGCATCGCGGCAATGCCGACCAGTGAGATCAGGGGGTGCAGGCCGAGGTCGCGCCAGGCGAAGAAAGCCAGGTAGCCGCCGAGCACGATGAAGGAGCCGTGGAGCATGTTGATGACGTTCAGCACGCCCCACACGAGCGAGAACCCGACGGCGATGCACGCGTAGAGCGCGCCCAGCATCAGGCCGTTCACGAGAATTTGAAGAACGTCCATACCCTCTCGACTCCGGGAAGGGCTACTTGAACGTCACCAGTGTTGCCTGCGCAATCGACGCAGGAAACAGCACTTTCACCTCGTGAGCCTGGACCTGCAGAATGGGAAGGTCGCGCGCGGCATTCATGCCGTGCTCGTCGAAGACGATTGGGCCGTAGAACGTTGTCGTGTTGAGCGCGCGCAGCGCGGCGCCGATCTTCGCCGGTTCGAGCGACCCGGCTGTCTCGATGGCTTTCTGTACGGCGACGAGCGCCGCCGCCGACGAGGCGTGAATGTAGTCGGGGTCTGACGACTCGCGCGACTTGAAATCCTCGTAGAACGCTTTTGTCGATCCCCACGCATCGTCGGAATCGTAGGTCGTGGTGTGATGCCACCACGTCACGCTGGTGACACCTTCAGCAAGCGGTCCCAGGCCCTCGACGAACTCACGGTAGGCGGGTCCCGTGATCATCGTGACGATGGGCGCCGTAAGACCGATGTCGTACATCTGCTTGCGGGCCAGGATCAGATCCTGCGAGTAGCCGGTAACGTAGATCCAATCGGGCGCCAGACCTTTGATCTTGGCGAGCGCGGCAGAGTGGTCAATCGTTCCGTTCGAGTAGAACTCTGAGTAGACGACCTCGAGGCCGGCTGTGCCGGCCCGCGTTCTCAACGTCTCGGCCATATCTCGTGGAAACACGTCGTCGCGGCCGAGAATGGCGACTTTTTTGAGAGTCGGGTACTCGCGAGTGAACAGCGTCAGCATGGCGTCGACGAGGCCCGAGTTGGGTGCCAGCGTGCCGAATAGATTCTTGAAGCCCTGGTCGTAGACCGACTCCGATGACGCGACTGACGCGACGACGGGGACCCCGTAGCGCTCGGCTACGCCCGCAACAATCTTCGTGTGGCCCGATCCAAACGGCGCCATCACCACATGCACCTTGTCGTCGGTGATGAGCTTCTCGGCGAGTTGCTGCGCTCGCTTGCCGTCGCTCTGGTAGTCGTAGGTGACGAGCGTCACCTTCTTCTTCTGTCCCTCGACTGCGATTCCGCCGGTGGCGTTCACGCGCGTGAGCCACATGTCATAGGCGAGCGCCTGTTTCTTGCCTTCGTCGGCGAGGCTGCCGGTGAGCGCGAGAGGCGCACCGATGCGAACGTCGTCGGCGGCCGGCGCGGCACAGGACCAGGTAGTGAGCGCGGTGATGACAGCAAGAGCCAGGTACGTGAGGTGTCTCGTCATGGGCGATTGCTGTATGCCATGCAAACCAGAGGCTCACTCTCTCATCTCGCGCACGCTCGTGCGCTTTGCTCTGAGTTCTCGCGTGTTTCTCGCGCGCCGATGCGCGCATCTGGCTCGAGACGTCAGAGCGCGCGCTCAGAGTCAGACACTTCCGTCAGGGTTCGAGGGAGTCGATCGACACAAATGTTCGTGCTCCGGACCGGTGCGATGGGGCGGCGGTGCAAGAGTGCGATGGTCGAGTGCGAGGGTCCAGTGCCGGACTGTCGGACCGGACCCACGGACCTTCGGACCCTCGGACCGGACCGTCGCACCGTCGCACTCTCGCACCATCGCACCGCACGATCTCTCTGAACAATGATGTCGCTGCCTTCCACTCATTCATCGACATGAATGTCGAGTCCAGGCGTCTCGAGAAACGAACGACCTCGCGACGACAGCCACGATCCGTGATTTTGTTAGGAAATCAAGCGATCGTCGCGCACGCGCCGCAGATGGTCTTCATCTTGCTCATTGCGGCACACGAAGCAAAACCTACGCGACCGAGCTGACCATCGTGTGATGCCGGCGCGGAGGAGGAACAATCGGCATGTCGACTCTCTCGAGAATGACTATGGCGTCACTGGCCATCGCGCTGGTCGGCGCAGGCTACTTCAGCGTATCTGCGGAGCGGTTGCCAGAAACGACAGCGGCACGCGAGCCGAGTCCCCAGTCAGCGTCAACGGCGACATCAGCACCGCCATCACCGCGCGCGCTGGTCGACCAGTACTGCATTACCTGCCACAACGAGCGATTGAAGACTGGCGGGCTCTCCCTCGACAAAGTCGACATCGAGCACCCCGCGATGGCCCCTGAGATCTGGGAGAAAGTGGCGCACAAGCTTCGCGTTGGCGATATGCCGCCTGCCGGACGGCCGCGGCCCGAGCCGTCGATGTCGATGGGGCTCGCGTCGTATCTCGAGAGAGAACTCGACAAAGCGGCGGCGGCGATGCCCAACGCGGGCCGCGTGGCTCCTCATCGCCTGAACCGGACTGAATACGCGAATGCCGTACGCGACCTGCTCGGCCTGGAAATTCCAGTATCGCTCCTTCCCACTGAGAACGCGACCGGTGGCTTCGACAACATCGCTGAAGCATTGACGGTCTCGCCGATGCTGCTCGAGCGCTACATGTCGCTTGGCAGGCAGGTGAGCCGCCTCGCAGTGAGCGACTCCTCGATGATGGTCGCGCCGGTGCTCTACGGCATCGACGGCTCTCTGAAACAGCGCGACCGGTCGAGTGAGGAGCTTCCCTTCGGCGCGCGCGGCATCACCGTTCGCCACTCGTTCCCGCTCGATGGCGAATATACCGTTCAGTTGCGGCTGAAACGCACGCAGAACGAATACATACGCGGTCTTGGCCGTCACACGCAGCCGATCGATGTGCGCCTCGACGGTGCTCGCGTCAAGCTGTTCGACCAGGCGGGCTTGATGAAAGGCACGCCGCCGGCTGAAGGCTACACGCAGGACGACCTCGGCGATCCCGACTTCGAGAAGAATTCGCTCGACGGCGACTCAGTGCTCGAAGCTCGCTTTTTCGCCACCGCTGGCAGCCACGTGCTCGCCCTGGCCATGCCGGCGCGCCGTTGGGATGCCGACGAATCGTTCGTGCTGCCTCCGGGCGCCAACCCGGACGAGGAGCGCGGCGGCAACATCGCCATCAAGACTGTCGAGATCGCCGGTCCGTTTGGCGCGACGGCGTCGGAGGATAGTGCCAGCCGCAAGAAGATCTTCACCTGCCGGCCGACGAAGGAATCCGAGCTCGAAGCATGCGCGACGAAGATTCTTTCGGGAATTGCTCGCCGTGCCTATCGCCGTCCGGTGACCGACGGCGAGGTGCAGACGCTGATGCGGTTCTGCCGCTCAGGCCTGTCGAAGGGCTTCGACGGCTGCATCCAGACCGGCATCGAACGGATTCTGACCAGCCCGCATTTCCTGTTCCGCGTCCCGGCTCCGGCCAATACGGAAGCCGGCAGCATCACTCGCCCGGTCGCCGCGACGGCACCTGCAGCGCGAGGTCTCATGCTTCGCGCGCAGGACGCACCTGCAAATCTCACGACGCTGCCGGTGCCGAAATCTGCCGGCGTGTCGCGGCTCGGCGACATCGACCTTGCATCCCGCCTTTCGTTCTTCCTGTGGAGCAGCATCCCCGACGACGAGCTGCTCGGGCTGGCCGAGAAGGGCCGGTTGCGTGACCGCACTGTGCTCGAAGCTCAGGTCAAGCGGATGTTGGCCGACGCACGATCGCGTGCGCTTGTCGACAACTTCTCGGCCCAGTGGCTGGAATTGCGCCGGCTGGAAGGCGCGTCGCCGGTCGAGGACGTATATCCCGAGTTCGACGGCGAGCTTCGGCTCGCGTTCAAGGAAGAGACCGAGCGGCTGATCGACGGCATGATGCGTGAGGACCGCCCGATCGGCGATCTCCTCACCGCCAACTACTCGTTCATCAACGAGCGCCTCGCCCGTCACTACGGCATCCCGAACATCGTCGGCAATCGCTTCCGCAAGGTCACGATGCCGGCCAATCGTGTCGGATTGTTGGGTCACGGGAGCATCCTCACGGTCACGTCGCAGGCCAATCGCACGTCGCCAGTGCTGCGCGGCAAGTGGATTCTCAACAACATCCTCGGTTCACCGGTTCCACCGCCTCCGCCGAACATCGACACGACGCTGAAGCCGGAAGACGACGACGGCGCGCCACTGTCCATCCGCGCGGCGCTCGAACGCCACCGTACCAACCCGGTGTGCGCCAACTGTCACGCGCGCATGGATCCGTGGGGCTTCGCGTTGGAGAACTACGACGGCGTTGGCGCCTGGCGCACCACCGATGGTGGCAAGCCGATCGACACCAAGGTCGCCCTGCTCGATGGGACGAAGGTCGACGGACCCGTCGGTGTCCAGCAGGTCCTCGCGACGCGGCGCGATCAGTTCGTGGCGAACGTCGCCGAAAAGATGATGGTCTACGCGCTGGGGCGTCCAGTCGAGTACTACGACCGCCCTGCGCTGCGCCAGATCACGAAAGAGGCTACCGAACACAGCAACCGGTGGTCGTCAGTCATTCTCGGAATCGTCAACAGCATGCCGTTCCAGTATCAGTCGAAGGGAGCCGAGTAATGTTCATCACGAAGAAAGCCATCAGTCGCCGAACGGTGCTGCGCGGTATCGGCACGACGCTCGCGTTGCCCCTGCTTGACGGCATGGTGCCCGCGTTCACTGCGATCGGCAGGACGGCCGCGAAGCCCATCATGCGCTTTGCAGCGATGTACGTGCCGATGGGCATGGTTATGGAGAACTGGACGCCCAAGACCACGGGCGCCGGCTTCGAGATGACGCCGATCATGCAGCCGCTGACGCCCTTCCGGAAGCAACTGACAGTGGTGAGCGGTCTCGACAATGCGGGTATTGGCCACCCCGGTGCGGCAAGCGCCTTTCTTACCGACGTGCGGGCCCGTGGCGGCGCGAACATTCACGCCGGCGTATCCATGGACCAGTTCATCGCGCAGCAGATTGGCCAGGAGAACAAGCTGCCCTCGCTCGAGCTTGGCCTGGAATCGCTCGCGATGGTCGGCGATTGCGAAGCGGCCAACTGCGGCTATCTCACGACGCTGGCGTACAGCACGCCAACGACCCCGCTTCCCGCCGAGACGAACCCGCGCGAGGTCTTCGAGCGATTGTTCGGCGAGGCAGAGAGCACGACTCCAGAGGCACGCCGTGCACGCATCCAATCGAATCGCAGTCTGCTCGACTCGGTGACGTCCGACGTTGCGGATCTCGAGCGCAAGATCGGCAACGGCGACCGCGCCAAGGTGGAGGAATACCTGCAGGCGGTTCGCGAAGTCGAACGCCGCATCCGCAAGGCCGAACAGGACAACGACGCGTTGCCGACGACGATGGAAGTGCCGGCTGGGGCGCCGCCGGTCTATGGCGACCACGCCAAGCTGATGTTCGACCTGATGACGCTCGCGTTCCAGAGCGACACGACACGCGTGTCGACGTTGATGATGGAGCGCGAGACCAGCAGCCGCCGTTTCCCGGAAATCGGGATGAACGAGCCGCACCACTCGACGACCCACAACCCGGACGTGACGGCGCGCCTCGAGAACATCACGCTGATCAACACCTATCAGGTGTCGCTGTTCGCGCACTTCCTGAAGAAGCTCGAGTCAACGCCCGATGGCGACGGCTCGCTGCTCGATCACACCGTGCTCGTCTACGGCTCGGGTCTCAGCGACGGCAACATCCACCTGCCGCAGAACCTGCCGATCGTCGTGGCCGGCGGCGGCGGCTCGGTGCTCAAGGGCGACACGCACGTCATGCAGAAGGGCGCGCCGCTCGCCAACCTGCACCTCACGCTGATGGAGAAGTTCGGCGTGCAGGTGGACAAGCTTGGCAACAGCACGGGCAAGCTCGAGGGGATCTCGGTTTAAACCCGAGTTGTGTCAACTCCCAAAACGCCAACTCCCAACTCCCAAGGCACCCGGGCTCTTGGGAGTTGGATTTTGGAAGTTGGGAATTGACGCGGAGAGAAAGGGCGAACTGACTATGACAAAACGATCAACTTGGGTTGTTGGGACCGCACTGGCTCTCGCGCTGCCGACGCTGGCATTCGCCGCAGCCAGCCCGCTGGCAGACGCCGCCCGGCAGCAGGACCGTGCGGCCATCCGCGCTTTGATCAAGCAGAAGGGCGACGTCAACGCGCCACAGCCTGATGGCGCGACCGCCCTTCACTGGGCGACGCACTGGGACGACATGGAGAGCGTCGAACTGCTGCTCTCGGCCGGCGCTGCCGTGAACGCGAGGAACGACTACGGCGTCACGCCTCTCTCGCTGGCGGCCGAGAACGCGAACCTCCTGGCCGTGCAGCGGCTGATCAAGGCAGGCGCGGACGTCAACGTCGCGACATCCACTGGAGAGACACCGCTGATGACGGCGGTTCGTGCCGGAAATGTCGCCGTGATCAAGGCCCTCATCGGCGCGGGCGCAAACGTCAACGCGAAGGGCGGCGGACGCGAGCAGACGGCGCTGCACTGGGCCGTTGCGCAGAAAGACTACGAGGTCATGCGCATCCTGATCGATGCGAAGGCCGATCTCGACGCGCGCACCGAGCTCCGCCGCGAGTTCGTCAGCTTTTCCAGGGGCAACCCTCAGGGTGGCCGGCTGACTGGCATCGCCGACCACACGCTGGACTCGGATGGCAGCAGGCCTGGACTGCGATGGATCAACAAGGGCGGGCTGACCCCCTTGCTCTTTGCAGCCAGAGACGGTGATCTGGACGCGGCCAAGCTACTCGCGGCCGCCGGCGCGAACTTGAATGCGACCACCGGTATCGGCGAGACGGCGCTGATGCTGGCGGCCCACAACGACCACACCGAGGTCGCGCTGTTCCTCCTCGACCAGGGGGCCGACCCGAACGTCGCCGAAGCGGGGCACACGGCGCTGCACTTTGCCGTCGCGCGGAAGAACGTCGATCTCGTGAAGGCGCTGATCGCACACAAGGCCGACGTCAACGTGCGGCTCACGAAGGGTCAGCCCGACCCTGACGGCAACCTCCGCTACAACCAGTTGCCGGAATATCTCCTCGGCGCGACACCGTACTTACTCGCAACGGCGCTCAACGAGACGGACACGATGCGTACGCTCGTGGCGGCTGGCGCCGATCCGAAGACTCCGATGATGGATGGCACCACTCCAACGATGGCGTCGATGGGCGTGTTCCCTGGCGTCTTTACCTTCATCCCATTCGTGAAGATCGGCGAGAAAGGCGCCCAGGGCGACAACACCGCCTACTTCCAGCGCAAGCGGCTGTTCTCCGAGGCGAAGGTGCTCGAGACGATGAAGCTGGCGGTGGAGTTCAGCGGCGGCGAAGACATCAACGCCGCGCGCGGCGCGCTGACGACGTATCACGTCGGCAACTCGAGAACGCTCGTTGGCCGCGACGTGGGCGACACGGCACTGCACATCGCCGCCGCTGACAAGTACCCGACGGTCATCGAGTTCCTGATCAGCAAGGGCGCAAGAACCGACGCCAAGGACCGCCGTGGCCTGACGGCGCTTCAGGTCGCCAAGCACCCGGGCCGGCAGTTCATTACCGGCGGCGACAACGGCGAAAAGATCGGCGACGAAAAGATCGCGACGCTCTTGGCCAGCCTCGGCGCCCAAGAGTAGGCCACGCAGGCTGAAGCCTGCGCTCTACGCGACGCCAAGCCGTCCGTAGAGCGGGGGCTTCAGCCCCCGCGTCCGCGGTGACACGAAATGGAGAGGAGTATGCGAGCAAGACTGATCGCGCTATCGCTCTGCTTGTTGGTGTGGCTCGCCCTCCCTTCGCAGGCGAATGAGAAGCCCACTCCCGAATACCAGAAGGCGATGAAGGAGTTGGGCACAGTCAACAACCACCTGCGCAACAGCCTGAAGGACATCGACTTTGCCGCAATCGAGAAGGACGCGGCGGCGATGCAGGCGATCTTCGCGACGGTCCTGGCCTATTGGCAGGACAAGAAGGCCGAGGATGCGATCAAGTTGTCGCAGGACGGCATCAAGGCGGCCACCGATCTGGAGGCAGCCGCCAAAGCGCAGAACCATCCCGGTGTCGTTGCCGCTCAAGCTGCGATCGCCGGCGCCTCATCTTCGGGGGAGATCGGCGCCATCGGCGTGTGCGCCCCCTGCCACACTGCTCATCGGGTTCGTCTGCCCGATGGAACGTTTGAAATCAAGTAGGGGGAAGAATGCTTCGGACCGGCCTCGCCACAGTGTTCGTGTTCGCCTTGATTGTCCACATCGCGCAGGCGGATGAGAAGCCTGCAGAGGCCTACCAGAAAGCGATGAAGGATCTCAGCGCGAGTGCCCAGGCGCTGCGAGCGGAGGTCAAGACGATCGAGAGCGCCGGCGCGTACCCGGACTACACCCCGCTCGACAAGCACGTATCAACGCTCAGAGCCGCATTCAAGACCACTCTGGCGTTCTGGAACGACAAGAAGGCGGCCGATGCCATCACAGTGACGGAAGCCGGACTCAAGGGCGTCGACGATCTCGAGAAGGCAGCGAAAGAGAAGAGCTACGACAGTCTCGTTGCGGCCTCGAGTGCCATCAGTGCGACGTGCACCTCGTGCCACAAGGCACATCGGACGCAAACGCCCGATGGACTGTACGAGATCAAGTAGGCCTGGCCCTGTGAACTCGGCGGGTCTACAAAGCAAGACCCCCGGCGGGTCTACAAAGCAAGACCCGCCCTACGAGTGCTATCGCTGATGCGCACGACGTTCGTAATGGCGTGGATGTTCATCCTCCTGGCGGCAGCCGGGCCGTCTGCCCAAAACGCGGAGAACAAGAATCCACTGGCCGGCATCACGATGCTCAAGTGCTCGTTTCCGGTGGCGGTCTCGGGATCCTGGAAGGACTGGACACCGAAGGCGGACCTGCAGACCGGCCCGCCTCTGACGCTCGTCATCGATGAGATCGACATCGATGGCGGCACGGCGCGCATCGGCACGACGCATACGACGGCGCTGCTGACGCAGAACAGCGTGCATTTCATGGAACGGACGATGGCTGGGAGCCTGACGATGGTGACAGTGCTCGCGCAAAAGAGTCCGAAGGGGACGCTGCGAGCGGTTCGATCCCGGCACGACTACCTGCAAATGGCGATTCCCGGCTTCGTGGCGGAGCCGAACGTGTCGCAGCACTACGGCGAATGCGAACCAACCGATTGACGCGGAGACCTGGGGAGCTTCGCCTGCGGGTTGCGTGCACCGCCTTAATCGTCGCGCTGTGGATCATCGGCGGCAAGATGCAATCGGGAATCGATCCCGCTCTGCTGAAACGCCTGTTTCCGGCGGCGGCTTCGTTTTCGCCCAAGGGCGGCGATCCGCCTCACGTGAAGGCGCTCATGCCGGACGGCAAGACGATCGTCGGTCTGGCGTTCTGGACGACAGAGCTGGAGCCGCTCGAGCGCGGTTACGACGGTCCGATCAAGATCCTGGTCGGGCTGGACACCAGGGGCCTGATCACCGGGATCGTGGTGGCCGAACATCATGAGCCGTACGGCAACTTCTCGATCGAGCCGCCACAGTTTGCCGCGCAATTCAGAGAGAAAGACGTACGTGATCGCTTCCGGGTGGGCGCCGACGTCGACGCCGTCTCGCGCGCCTCGATCACGATTGGCAGCGCGACGCGTGCGATCCGGAACAGTGCGCGCCGGATTGCGCGCACGTACCTCACGCCGCCAGACGCAGCGAAGTAGCCCTCTTACATCTTCGGCGTTCGCGCAAAATCTGCCGACAAATCTGAAGTGCCCTCCAGCGCGCGATTGCAAGTGATCGCGCGCGTCGTGGGCACAAACACTCCAGGAGTTGCGATGGAGTTGGCTCGCACGACTGCCCGCATGCGCGATGTGAACAAGGCTGTCGCAGGTCACTTGGCGGTTCTCTACAAATCTGTTCGTTCTCAAAATGCCGTGCGCGGAAACGTGCGATGCGATGACGCGATAAACACCGATTCCCTTGATATCGCACACCATCACGATGCGTGGCCCTTCTCTTGCTCATTGCCCGGAGCACACGCGGACCTCAGCGTGCTCACCATTCGAGGAGTCGTCCATGAGAAGGATCACCGTTGCAGCGGTCATCGTGCTGATCGCAATGGCCACCATCACCGCCCAGCAAGGCACAGGCGATCTTCGCGGACGGGTCGTTGACTCGCAGATGGCGGTCATGCCCGGCGTCACCGTGACTGTCCGCAGCCAGGAGAACGGCACGTTTCGCACCACCGTGAGCGGCGTCGATGGCTCGTTCTTCGTCAGTGCCATGAACCCGGGCGTCTATCAGGTCGAGGCGATGCTCGACGGCTTTCGTCCCTACGAACGCAAAGACCTGCGACTCGAAGTTGGCCGCACCGTCACAGTCGACGTCACGCTCGAACTAGGCGGACTCGAGGAACGACTGACCGTGACGGCGGAGGCGCCGCTCGTGGACACCACGTCGAAGGAAGTCGGTGGCCACATCAGTGCTGAAGAGTTCGTCAACACGCCGTCGCTGAATCGCAGCTTCTCGGGCTTCCTTGGCATGGTGCCGGGGATCGTCTCGACGGTGTCCACGTCGACCTTCGGAGGCGACACGATCAGTGTTGGTGGCCAGGGTGCCCGCAACGTCAACTACACGATGGATGGATCGGACAACAACGACGGCCTGACCGGCGGCGGCACGAGCTCGCAGGCTCGCGTGCCGATCGAAGCCGTGCAGGAATTCAAGGTGTTGACCAGTCAATTCGACGCCGAGTACGGCGGGACTTCAGGCGCGATCGTCAACGCCGTGTCGAAGTCGGGGACCAACATCGTTCACGGCAGCGCCTTCGCCTTCTATCAGGACCAGAACCTCAGTGCCCAGAACTATTTCGCCAAGAAGAGCAATCTCGAGGAAGCGCCGACCACGATGCAGCAGTACGGTGGCACGATCGGCGGCCCCGTTGTTCGGGACAAGATGCACTTCTTCTTCAGCCTCGAGCGCATTCTCTTCGACAACGGCATCACGGTGAACGTCCCGACGCGGCCCGACCTGAACCGCAATGAGTTCGGCGTGGCGCGAAACTGGAACACGTTCATTCGCCTGGACAATCAGCTCAATTCCTCCAATACCTGGGGCTTCCGCTGGCTGCGTGAGAACTCGCCACAGCCGAAGCAGGTCAACGAGACCTGGACCGCATCGCGAAACGCGGAAGAGACCGACGTCGACCAGACGTTCGTCGGCACCTTGAGCTCAGTGATCGGCAGCACCAAGGTCAACACGCTGCGCCTTTCCTACACGTCGGAGATCCTGCACTTTGCCAATCCGACGTTCCTCGACAACGGCTTCGATCAGCAGGCGCTGCTCCCGACGCTGGTGCATCCGTCGTTTGAAGATGGCCAGAGCCCGACGGCCGACATCCGTCGTCTGTTTGGCTACACCGTTGACGACTCGTTCTCGTGGTTCGTGCCCAACAAGGCCGGCGACCATGAACTGAAGTTCGGCATGCTCTATAGCTACATCCCGCTCCATTTCCGCAGCTTCACCAACGAGAACGGCACTTTCAGTTTCTCGCGTGACCCCGACTTCAATGCCGCCGACGCGTTCACGTATCCGGAACGCCTGATGATCCGCGTTCCCGGGGAGTCCGAGTACCGCATGCACGGGACGTATGGAAGCGCATTTGTCCAGGACCGCTGGAAGATGGGCAACAAGCTCACGCTGAGCGTGGGTGTCCGCTATGACGCGGAGTTCATTCCCACGCCCAACGGTGACAACCCGTTGTTCGAGGGGCGCTCCGAAGACTATCCGAAGGACCTGAACAACTTCTCGCCGCGCGTGGGCTTCTCGTACGCGCTCGACAGCGAAGGCAAGTCGGCCATGCACGGTGGGTTCGGCATCTTCTATCAGCGCACGGTGCTGACCCCGATCACGCCAATGATTTCGAGCGGCCGTTACACCGATTCGTTCATTGCGAGCTTCCCGCTCAACAACATCGATCCCGGTCCGCGAAGCGGGCGCTTGCCGACCGATCCCATGCTTGTGAACGGTCCAACCGTCAATCGAGCGCTGCTCGATTCCCTCTACCCGCCTGGCACGCTCTCGCGCAACACCGGCACGGTGCGCTTCGACAATCCCGATCGCGATGTGCCCTGGACGCGACAGTACAGCGTGGGTTACACGACGCAGCTTGGTCCGTCGCTGGCAGTCGGCGTGGACTTCATTCGTGCCGAGTCGCGGAGGCAGTTTGTGCTTCTCGACCTGAATCCACCGCTCCGCGCGAACCAGTTGGCGACGGGCGCCGTAACCCGCACCAATCCGCTCGTCGGCAGCGTCGGTGAATTCGCCGGCCGCGTGGACACGCTCGTCAACGCCGGTTCAGCCGACTACAACAGCATTCAGTTCTCGGCGAACAAGCGCTTCAGCAAGGGCTACACCGCGCGCGTGTCCTATGCCTACTCGAAGGCCACCGGCAATACGACGGCGGGCAACGAAGGCGCGAGCAACTCGCAGTATCTGGGCGACCTCCGGCTCGACGCCGAAGAAGGGCCGACCAGCGTCGATCGTCCGCACATCCTGTCAGCCAGCGGATCGTGGGATGTGCCGAAGACGAAAGGCCTCCGTATGAGCGGCATTCTGTCGGCGCGGAGCGGCCTGCCGTACACGCTGCTCAACACGGCGGTTGACATGGACCAGAACGGGTCGACGGCCAACGAGTACCTGGAGGCGGGCACCTACGCGGGCGTTGGTGATAACGCGCTGAGCGCGGACTACAAAGGCGGCCGCAACGGCGCCTACGGTCCGGCCTATGTGACGCTCGATATGCGTGCGGGCTATCGCATCAACATGCCCGGCGGGCGAACGCTCGATGCGTTCCTCGACATCTTCAACGTAACGGACCACGCGAACTTCAATACGCCGGCCAATGACATCCGCATCATCGGCACGTTCATGAAGGTCACCTCGACGATCGGTGCGACGCGCACCGCGCAGCTCAACTTCCGCTACGGCTTCTAGGCGGAACCAGGAAACCAGCGGTGCGACGGAGCGAACTCTCGCTACGTCGCACCGTACCAAACACCTGAATCGGCCTTACCACAGTGAATGTGTCTGCTCTCTTCTCGCCGTTGCCAGCGTGTGCCGGCCTGTTGCTGATGGCGTGCCCTGCTTTTGCGCAGGCGCCCCCTGCCGATGTCGGGGATACGAATCGCCTGACCGTGCGCGCCACTCGAATCAGGGAGCCCATCGCGCTGGACGGGCGGCTGGACGACTCGGTGTACGCCGAGGTCCAGCCGGTCAGCGATTTCGTTCAGCAGGAGCCCAACGAGGGCGCCGCGGCAACAGAAAAGACCGAAGCCTGGGTGCTCTTCGATGACGAGAACCTGTATGTCGCGTGCCGATGCTGGGACTCACATCCCGAGCGCATCGTGGCCAACGACATGCGCCGCGACAGTTCAAACCTGCGTCAGCAGGACAACTTCGGCGTCGGCCTCGACACCTTTCACGATCACCGCAACGGTTACTTGTTCTCGGTGTCGCCCGTCGGCGGCTTCAACGACATCGCCATCAGCGACGAACGCACGCTCAACATGGACTGGAACACCGTCGTCGATGCGAAGGTCGGCCGATTCGAGGGCGGCTGGATCGCCGAGCTTGCGATTCCGTTCAAATCGCTGCGCTATCTGCCCGGCCGTGAGCAGGTCTGGGGAATAAACTTCCGCCGGACCGTGCGCTCGAAGAACGAGCATTCGTATCTCGCGCCGGTCCAGGCGGCATGGGGAGGCACAGCGATTGCGCGATTTTCGGTGGCGGCGACATTGGTTGGGCTCGAGGCGCCGCCGGTGGCGATGAACCTCGAGATCAAGCCTTATGCGATCGCCGGCTTGTCCACGGACCTTCTTTCGAGCCCCTCGCGGTCGAACGACTTCGATCCCGACGCCGGATTCGACGTCAAGTACGGCCTGACGAAAAGTATCACCGCGGACTTCACCTACAACACCGACTTCGCGCAGGTCGAAGACGATGAAGCGCAGGTCAACCTCACGCGATTCAATCTCTCGTATCCGGAGAAGCGCGAGTTCTTCCTCGAAGGTCGTGGCACGTTCGGCTTTGGTGGCACTGGAGGGGCTGACGACCCGGCGATCTTCTACAGTCGGCGAATCGGCCTGAGCGCAAATCGACCCATTCCCATCATCGCGGGCGGACGCGTCACGGGCAAAGCCGGCAAGTGGAATGTCGGTGCACTCAGCATCACGAGCGACGACGAGCCGGCAGCGCTGGCGAGTCAGACGAACTTCAGCGTGGTCAGCCTGCGACGCGATGTGCTGCGCCGAAGCGTCGTCGGCATGATGATGACGCGGAGGTCGGTTTCCACCGTCGGCCCCGGATCGAATGAAGTAGCCGGCGCGGAAGGGCAGTTTCAGTTCTATCAGAACCTCGCGCTCAACACCTACATTGCGAAGTCGTGGACGCCGGGGCTACACGGCGACGATCTGAGCTACCGCGGTCAGATCAACTACAACGCCGATCGCTATGGGTTGCAGATCGACCGCCTGGTGGTCGAGGACAATTTCAACCCCGAAGTTGGCTTCCTGCGTCGCGAGAACTTCCGGCGCAACTACGGATTCGCGCGGTTCAGTCCGCGACCGGGCAACAGTCGCGTCGTTCGAAAGTACTCCTACGAGACTGGATTCGAGTACACCACGGACAACAACAACCGCCTCGAATCACGTGAATGGCAGGGCACCTTCCGCATCGAGCAGCAGAACAGCGACCTGTGGTCGCTCAGTTACATCCAGAGCTACGAGCTGATCCCGACGCCGTTTCTCATCGCCGAGGGCATTCGCATCCCGGTCGGCGGATACAGCTTCGACACGCTGAGCGCCAGCTACACGCTGGGGCAGCAACATCGCGTCAGCGGGACGGCCACATTCGATGTCGGCGGCTTCTACGACGGTGACAAGACGACCGCCACGTACAAGGGGCGCGTGCAGATGGTGGCGGGACTGTCCGTTGAGCCGAGCATCTCGCTCAACTGGATCGACATCCCGCAGGGGAGCTTCACGAACACTGTCGTTGGCGGCCGTACGACGTACACCGTGACTCCACGGATGTACGCCGCGGCACTCGTGCAGTACAGCTCCAGCACGACGACGCTGTCGATGAACCTCCGATTCCGGTGGGAATACCAGCCAGGCAGCGAGCTGTTCGTGGTTTACACCGAAGGGCGGGACACCTTTGTGCCCGGCCGCGTCAGTCTCGAAACACGCGGGCTGGTGGTGAAGGTGAATCGGCTGTTCCGGTTTTAGGAGAGTTAGGGAGGGCGCTCCAAAAACTCCGTGAGCTCAAATGGGGAGATGAACGATGCCGATCGTGGCGACGAACAAGCGAGTAGAGATTGTGGAAGCCGTCGATGCGAAGACGGCCGAGATCGCGGACTTCCTGAAGCGCCTGATTCAGTTCGACAGCGAGACGGGAAAAGAAGGGCCGATCCAGACTTTCATCGCCGCGAGCCTCAGCAAGATGGGGCTCGAGGTGGATCAATGGGTGCCAGACCTGGCCGAGCTCGCGAAGCATCCTGCGTTCTACCCGGCCAAGGGTCGTGACTTCTCAGGACGGCCCAACGTGGTTGGCATCCATCGCGGCGATCCCGCAGCGCGCTCGCTGCTCTTCAACGGACATGTCGACACCATTCCGTGGACGCCGGTGAGCGACTGGCAGTTCGATCCGCTGTGCGGCGAACTGAAGGACGGCAAGATTCTGGGTCGCGGCTCCTCCGACATGAAGGGCGGGCTGGCGGCCATGACGATGGCGCTGAAGACGCTGCTCGATATCGGATTGGCGCCCCGCGGAACCGTGATCCTCGAGTACGTCATGGACGAGGAGGTCAGCGGGCTGGGCACGCTGGCATGCGTGACGCGCGGCTACAAGGCGGACGCCGGGATCTCGCTCGAAACCAGTGACCTGCACGTGCAACCCGCCTGCATCGGCCGCTTGTGGTTCGTCGTCGATGTGCGCGGGAAACCGGCAGGCATCTCGCGGCGCTGGGAGGCTATCAACGCGCTCGACAAGGGCTACAAGATTGCCAAGGCCATCGAGGACTTCGAGGGGCTGCGAATCAACACGCTGACGCATCCGCTCTTTCCCGACAATCGTGGCGCTTTACCGTGCGCGGTCGGCAAATTTGAAGCTGGGCATTATGCGAGCGCCACGCCCGACCGGGCGATTCTGCGCGGCAGCATCGGCCTGATGCCCCAGGAGGATATCGAGCAGGTGAAGAAGGACTTCCAGACGTTCATCCGTGCCGTCTGCGATCACGATCCCTGGCTCAACACGCATCAGCCGGAGGTCTGGTTCGAGGGCCTCATCGCCGAAGGAGCGGAAATCCCTCGCGACCACCCTATTGTCATGACCGTTGCGAAGGGCTTTCGCGACGTGACGGGTGAGGCGCCGATCTACAGCGGCCGGATGGGAGCGGCAGACACGCGGTTTCTGATTCGGCACGGCGACACACCCACCGTGATCTTCGGCCCGGGCGTCACGGCTCAGATGCACGCGACCAATGAATGGCTTCCGCTCGAGAACCTCGTGATCGCGACCAAAACGCTGGCGCTCACGATTCACGACTGGTGTGGGTAAGCGAGGGATCTCACATCTTTGTCGACAGCCATTCGTTTCACGACATCGATGTAGCGAACCGGTTGAAGGCGATCGTGGGACGCGCCCAAACGCCAACGTTTTCGCGTGGCGCCCGCCGCTCGAACGTGGACTGCCGTTTGCTGGACCGGAGTCAGCGGAGCGTCCCATGTCATTTGGCTCGTCAGCACAGGTTCTGGACTGGACGCACTCTCATGAAGAGATCAGCAAGCTCTCGGCGCTGCTCGGTGCAAGTCAGGCACTGCTGGGTGCTGCCGATTTCAAACGTGGGCTTCAGAGCGTCCTCGAAACGCTGAGCGTCTCGTTCGGTGCCTTGTCGAGCCATATCGTCCTGCTGAATCAGGACACCGGTGAGATCGACGTGGAGGCATCGTCGGGACGGCGGCTGGAACGCGCCAGGCCGGTTCGCCACGGGTTCAGGGAGAGTGTCGTCGGCGAGCCGGTTCGCAACGGCAAACCGATCGTCGTTCCCGTGGCGCGGCCTGAGCTCCGGTTCACGGCGCAGTTGAGCGGACGATCGTCCAGCCGCGAGAAGGTGACGTATATCGCGGTGCCCATTTCCTACGAAGGCCAGACGGTTGGGCAGCTCGATATCGAACTGGAGTACACACCGAACCGCGACTACGAGCGGACGGTGACGTTTCTTGCCGTCGTCGGCGCGATGATCGCGCAGGCGATGAAAGTCCATCGCCTCATCGAAGCCGATCGCCAGCGCCTGGTCGAAGAAAACGCGCACCTCCGACTCGAGCTCAATGAGCGCTACGGTTTTGCCAACATCGTGGGCGCCAGCCGGCAGATGCAGGACGTGTACGCCCAGGTCGCACAGGTCGCCAAGACCAACACGACCGTGCTCTTGCGCGGTGAATCGGGCACCGGCAAGGAGCTGATCGCACATGCCATCCATCACAACTCGGGGCGCGCCAAAAAGCCGTTCATCAAGGTGAGTTGCGCGGCGCTGCCGCACGATCTGATCGAGTCCGAGCTGTTCGGGTACGAAAAGGGCGCATTTACCGGAGCGCACGCGGCGAAGAAGGGGCGTTTCGAGCTGGCCGAAGGGGGAACCCTGTTCCTGGATGAAATCGGCGAGCTGAACCCGGCCACGCAGGTCAAGCTGCTGCGCGTGCTGCAGGCGCGCGAGTTCGAGCGCCTCGGCGGCACGCAGTCGATCCAGGCCGACATCCGCCTCGTCGCGGCGACCAACAAGGATCTCGAAGCCGCGATCGTCAGCAAGGGGTTTCGCGAAGACCTGTTCTATCGTCTGAACGTCTTCGCCATCTTCATTCCGCCGCTGCGCGATCGCAAGACCGACGTACTGCAGCTCGCCAACTTCTTCCTCGAGAAGTTCGCGACGCAGAGCGGCAAGAACGTCAAGCGCATCGCCACGCCGGCGATAGACATGCTGATGGCGTATCACTGGCCCGGCAACGTGCGCGAGCTCGAGAACGCGATCGAGCGCGCCGTGGTGGTGTGCAACGAGCAGGTGCTCCATGCGCACCATCTGCCGCCGACGCTCCAGACGGCGGAAGAGACCGGCACTGTGATCGAGCAATCTCTCGAGCAGGCGACGGAAGCATTCGAGAAGGACATCCTGCAGGACGCGCTCAAGAGCGCGCGCGGCAACAGGGCCAAAGCGGCGCGGCTGCTCAAGACCACCGGCCGCGTCTTCAACTACAAGGTCCGGAAGTACGAGATCGATTGGAAACGATTCAGGGATTGATGCCGGACAAACCCACGATTGCCATCGTCGGTGGCACTGGCGACCTGGGATCGGGACTGGCTCGTCTCTGGGCTCGTGCGGGCTATCCAATCGTCATCGGGTCGCGTGACAAGCAGAAGGCGGAAGCCATCGCGCGAGAGCTGTGTGCGAATGGCGGTTGCGTTCGCGGCGACGGGAATGCCGCTGCCGCCAGGGCCGGCGACATCGTGGTTCTGTCCGTGCCCTACGCGAGCCACGATGCGATGGTCGAAGAGATTCGGGCTGAAGTCGCAGGCAAGATCGTCGTGGACGCCGCCGTTCCGCTCGTGCCACCGAAGGTCTCGGTCGTGCAGCTTCCCGCGACCGGGTCACCTGCCGTTGTCGCGCAACGCCTGCTCGGTTCCGGCGTACGGGTCGTCTCGGCTTTCCACAACGTCGGCGCGAAGAAGCTGCACGGCGCCGAGCGCGCCGACTGCGACGTGCTCGTCTTCAGCGACGATACCGAGGCGCGCGCACGGGTGGTCGATTTGGCCGGCCTCGTGGCCACGCGCGGCGTCGATGGAGGCAGCCTGGCCAACTCGGTCGCCGCGGAAGCGCTGACCTCTGTCCTGATCGCCATCAACCGGAAGTACAAGGTCCCGGGTGCCGGCATTCGGATCACCGGTCTTCCCTGCGCGGGCGAAGGGGATGCATGAGCGCGCGGCGTCTCGCGCTGTGCGCGCTCGAAGGGCTTCCGCTCATCGCTCCTGGCGACGATCTGGCAGGGCTGCTCGCGGGTGCGCTGCGCGAGATGCAGATCGCGCCGCGGGACGGCGACATCCTGGTCGTTGCGCAAAAGATCGTTTCGAAGGCGGAGGGGCGCATCGTCGATCTCGCCGACGTCGAGCCTTCGGCCCGCGCCTGCACACTGGCGCGTGAAGTTGGCAAGGACGCGAGGCTCGTCGAAGTGATCCTGCGCGAGTCAACGGAAGTTGTACGTCACAAGAAAGATGTGCTGATCGTTGCCCATCGCCTCGGCTTCGTGATGGCGAACGCGGGCGTCGATCAGTCCAACGTCGGCCCTGACGGCCGTTCTCTCGTCCTGCT
>Ga0207643_10000233_pt1 | contig 38972 bp, 32 predicted proteins | sample KBSMisM62_FD_184313 | JGI IMG/M metagenome (GOLD analysis project Ga0207643, IMG submission 184313) | Miscanthus rhizosphere microbial communities from Kellogg Biological Station, Michigan, USA - KBS Miscanthus M6-2 (SPAdes) (version 2) | ecosystem: Host-associated > Plants > Roots >... | reverse complement strand
CATCGTCGCCTCCTCCGCAGCGCGACGCAAGAGGCACTTGTTCCCTGGGGACTCTCCGTGCGGGCCTTTTGTGCCTGGAGCGGGATTTCGCTGATTTTGGCGTTGCGATCGCGCCGCCGATGCCTATATTGCGCTGCAGCGTAGCCCTGGCTCGGCCGGGCCCCACCGGATTTCCCTTATGTCGTTGCGCAATCTGGCGATCATCGCCCACGTCGACCATGGCAAGACCACTCTGGTCGACCGGCTGCTGCAGCAGTCCGGCGCCTTCCGCGAGAACCAGCGGGTGGCGGAGCGTGCGATGGATTCCAACGACCTGGAGCGCGAACGCGGCATCACCATCCTCGCCAAGGTGACCTCGATCGACTGGCATGGCACCCGCATCAACATCGTCGACACGCCAGGCCACGCCGATTTCGGCGGCGAGGTGGAGCGCATTCTCAATATGGTGGACGGGGCGTTGGTGCTGGTGGACGCCGCCGAGGGTCCCCTGCCGCAGACCAAATTCGTCGTATCCAAGGCGCTCAAGGTCGGACTCAGACCCATCGTCGTGATCAACAAGGTGGATCGGTCGGACGCGCGGCCGACGGTGGTCGTGAACGAGGTCTTCGATCTTTTTGCCGCGCTCGATGCCAGCGAGGGCCAGCTCGATTTTCCCATTCTCTACGGCTCGGCCAAGGAAGGCTGGATGGCGGCCTCCCCCGATGGGCCGAAGGACCAGGGCATGGCACCGCTGTTCGATCTCGTCACCAGGCATGTGCCGGAGCCGACCATCGAGGAGGGGCCGTTTCGCATGCTCGGCACCATCCTTGAGGCCAATCCCTATCTCGGCCGCGTCGTCACCGGCCGCATCAGCTCGGGCGCAGTGAAGCCGAACCAGAACGTCAAGGTGCTCGATCGTACCGGCCGTCTGATCGAGGTGGGCCGCCTGACCAAGGTCCTCGCCTTCCGCGGGCTGGACCGCACCGGGGTCGAAGAGGCATCGGCGGGCGACATCGTCGCGATCGCCGGACTTCCGGATGCGACGGTGTCGCACACCATCTGCGCGCCGGAGGTGACACAGCCCATTCCGGCGCAGCCCATTGATCCGCCGACCCTGGCGATGACCTTTCGGATCAACGACTCCCCGCTCGCCGGCACCGAGGGCGACAAGGTGCAGAGCCGGGTGATACGCGAACGGTTGCTGCGCGAGGCCGAGGGCAATGTCGCGCTGAGGATCAGCGAATCCACCGAGAAGGATTCCATGGAGGTTGCCGGTCGCGGCGAGCTGCAGCTCGGCATCCTGATCGAGACCATGCGGCGCGAGGGATTCGAGTTGTCGGTGTCGCGGCCGAAGGTGCTGCTCGATCGCGATCCCAACGGCGAATTGCTGGAGCCGATCGAAGAAGTGGTCATCGACGTCGACGAAGAGCACAGCGGCATCGTGGTGCAGAAGCTTGCCGAGCGCAAAGCCGAGATGACCGAAATGCGTCCCTCGGGCGGCGGTCGCGTGCGGCTCGTGTTCCACGCGCCCACGCGCGGCTTGATCGGCTACCAGGGCGAGCTGCTCACCGATACCCGCGGCACCGCGGTCATGAACCGCCTGTTCCACGATTACGGTGCCTACCGCGGGGATATCTTGGGCCGGCGCAACGGCGTGCTGATTTCCAACGACCAGGGCGAGGCGGTCGCCTACGCGTTGTGGAACCTGGAGGACCGCGGCCCGATGATGATCGAGCCCGGCTGGAAGGTGTATCGCGGCATGATCGTCGGCGAGCATACCCGCGGCAACGACCTCGAAGTCAACGTCCTCAAGGGCAAGAAGCTTACCAATATCCGCACCCATTCCAAGGACGAGGCCGTCCGCCTGATCCCGCCGATCCAGATGACGCTGGAGAAGGCGCTCGCCTATATCAACGACGAGGAGTTGGTCGAGGTGACCCCGAAGGCGATCCGGCTGCGCAAGAAGCTGCTCGATCCCAACGACCGCAAGAAGGCGGAGCGGGTCAAGGAAGCGGAGCGGGTGTGAGACGTCCGATCGGCTGAATCGGACGCACGCCACTGTCAACTCCGCGCGGACGCGACAACAATCACAGCTCGGGAATGTGGTTTCGCGCGCGAGCATGATCGCGCGCGAAATGCTGCACGTTGTTGTCCGGATGAGATCGCGCAACGCTTGGCGAGATCAATCCGACGCGATATCGCTCGGTGCAGGTGCGCGTCGTGACCGTGTCGAAGGTGGCGTGATACGGTCCGCGCCGTCGGACGACCCCACCGGAGCACAATCATGCATATCGATGCCACTCCCGCAGAGGCGCAAACCATTCTCAAGGCGATGCGCGCGGTCGCGGCAGCGGGAGCGGCCATCACGGCGGCGGATCGCGCCAGCATCGTCGCGGCCGCGCGTTACATCTTCCAGATCGAGTTCGCGCCGGACCTTGCCGGACTGGCGCCAGCGCGCGCTGAGGAACTCAAGGCGCTGGCGGCAAAACCCGATCTCGCCACCGAAGCGGTTTGCTTCGCCACGGTCATGGCCTTCGTCGACGGGACGCTCGACGACGCCAAGCTCAGCGCGGTCACCAGCCTCGCGGCGACGCTCGGCGTCAAAGCAGATTTCGTCGACGACATCACTGAGGTCGCCCAGGGTCACCTGCGCAGCGCCACCGCGCATATGATCCGGGCCAATCTCGAAAGCCTGACCGGCAAGCCGTGGGACACGGACGACGCCATGCCGTGGCTGATGCCGTACAAGACCAAGCCCGATCCGGCCTTGGCCGCACGCTTCCACACATTGCTTGATCTGCCCAAGGAAACGTTCGGCCACGCTTTCGCCGCCTTCTATCGCGCCAATAAGTATGCCTTCCCGGGTGAAGAGGAAGCGCTAAATTTCGCGTTCGCGGCGCCGCAGGATTCGTCGCATCTGCTCGCGGGCTACGACACCTCACCGCGCGGCGAGGTCCTGGCCTCGACCTTCACCGCCGCGATGCATCGCAGCGAGGCCATGTCGGGCCACGTTCTGCCGGTGATTTTCAGCTGGCATCTGGGCATTCCGCTCAATGAGCTGGCGGGATCCGCCAAAGGCGCCCTCGATCCGCAGGAATTTTGGCACGCCTGGGCCCGCGGCGAGCGCATGAAGGTCGACCTGTTCGGTCCCGATTGGGACTTCTGGGCGGCGACGGCGCAGCCGGTCGACGCCGTCCGGGCACACATCGGTCTCACCGACTGATCGATTCGCAGCTGCGGTAGTCGTTCCGAACGCAGCGCCGGGCGGCCTTTGTCGCTTGCGCGTGTCGCGGCTGCAACATCTTCACCGGTTTTCGACGGTGTGGGGCGTCGCAGTGTGGCAAATCCACATCAATCGCCAACGCTATTAACCGAGCATTAAACATAGCTCTTGAAGCGCGACGAAGTGCTTGCTTGTATAACGTCATGAGCACGATCCTCATCGAAGTCCGTCGCGCAAAGCCGTCAGATGCAACGGCGATTGCAGCGACCCATGACGAGGCCTGGCGCGGTGCCTATCAGGGCATCATTCCCGGGCCTGAACTCGACAAGCTCATCAACCGGCGCGGCCCGCAATGGTGGGACAGCGCGGTTCGCAAGGGTAGCCGCATCGCGGTGCTTGCGTTCGGCGACAGCCTGGCCGGCTACGCCAATTACGGCCGCAACCGCGCGCGCAGCCTCTACTACGATGGTGAGATCTACGAGCTCTATCTGCGACCTGAATTTCAGGGCCTCGGCTTCGGCCGCAAGCTGTTCTCGGCGGCGCGACGGGACCTGATGCAGAGCGGCTTGCAAAGCATGGTGGTGTGGGCGCTGTCGGATAACGAGCCCGCAACCGGCTTCTATCGCGCGCTCGGTGGCAAGGCCGTGGCGCGCTCGTCCGAAAAGTTCGGCAACCGCGTCCTCGACAAGGTCGCCTTCGCCTGGAATGGCTGAGACATGAGACGAAGCGACGGATGACAGCCTAGTCTGTTCTCCGTCGCTGTGGTCAGTCGTCCCTCATTCGCGACCGTCTCATTCGCGATCGTCTGTAGGCCCCTGGCCGAGTGCCGGCGCCGGCAAGCCGGCGATCGCACAAGCCGCCCGCACCGTATTGGCCAGCAGGCAAGCAATCGTCATCGGCCCTACGCCGCCGGGGACCGGCGTAATCGCGCCGGCGATCTCGGTCGCTTCGGCAAAGGCCACATCGCCCACGATGCGCGACTTGCCGCCCTCTTGCGTCACCCGGTTGATGCCGACGTCGATCACGACGGCGCCGGGCTTGACCCAATCGCGCCGCACCATCTCCGCACGTCCGACCGCCGCGAACAACAGGTCGCCGCGGCGGGAGACCGCCGGCAGGTCGCGCGTCTTGGAATGCGCCACCGTCACCGTCGCGTTCTCCGCCAGCAGCAGCTGCGCCAGCGGCTTGCCGACGATGTTGGAACGGCCGATCACGACAGCCTCGAGCCCGGCGAGCGAAGGCCGCACGCTCTTGGCGAGAAGGACGCACCCGATCGGCGTGCACGGCGCCAGCGCCGGCAGGCCCGCGGACAAGCGTCCGGCGTTCACCGGATGGAAGCCGTCGACGTCCTTTGCCGGATCGATCGCGGCAATGATGTGTTGCGGGTCGATCTGCGCGGGCAGCGGAAGCTGCACCAGGATGCCGTGGACCGTGGGATCGGCGTTCAGGCGCCCGATCAGCGTCAGCAGCTCGGCTTCGCTCGTCGTCGCCGGTAGCCGGTGATCGAACGACCGCATGCCGCTTCCGGTGGTCATCTTCATCTTGTTGCCGACGTAGCTCTCGCTCGCCGGATTGTTGCCAACGAGCACGACCGCGAGCCCCGGCGTGACGCCGCGGTCGCGCCCCAGCCGGTGCACGGCGTCGGCGACCTTGCCGCGCAGGTTCGCCGCGATCCCTTTGCCGTCGATGATCTTTGCGGTCATGGCACTATCCGCCAGGATGATGAGGCGCGCCCATCCTCCGAACGCACATGTCGGCGGTTCCTCGGGGCGGGAGCGGATGAACCGGATTACCCGATGGCGCAGATTTTCTCCAGCATCACGGCATATGTTGCGGCCGCTCCGGCAACGCGTATCCGTTTCAGCCGCGCGCTGGCGCCCGCCACCAGGCTGACATCCCGGGAAGGAACGCCGAGCGTCCTGGCGACCAGCTTGGTCAGCGCCGCGTTGGCTTCGCCCTCGCTCGCCGCCGCGCGCACACGCACCTTCAGCACACGGCGTCCATCCGACAACTGTTCGATGCCGTCGATCGCGTCACGCCCGCCGCGCGGCGTAAGCCGCACCGCGAGCACGAGTCCGTTCGCCTCGACCCGCCAGGGAGGAGCAGCCGCGCTCACTCAGCTGAACGCTGAGACGAAGAGCCAGATGATGAGTTGATCGAGAAACATCAGCGCGATGATGAGGATCACCGGCGAGATGTCGATACCGCCGAGATTGGGGAGGACGGAGCGGATCGGCCGCAAGACCGGCTCGGTCACCCGATAGAGGAAATCCCAGATCATGCGGACGGTGGGATTGTGGCTGTTCACGACGTTGAATGCGATCAGCCACGACAGCACGGCCGCCCCGATCAGGAGATAAATGTAGATCCAGATCAGGGTATGGATGAGCCAGAGAAACGGATTCATGGAATAACCCCGAATAGGCCGACCGGCGCTGCCGAAGCGAGTCGCCGGGAGCTAGATAATCGCGTTGCCGCGCTGACGCAACGCGGAGCCACCGCCGCCGTGGTCGCATCTGGGCGGGGCTGATCCTTGACTCCTTGGACTCCGGGCCGTAAATGGCCCGCACTCACAGCCGCCGCAACACGGTTGCATTTTGGCCGGGGCCGTAGCTCAGTTGGGAGAGCGCCTCGTTCGCAATGAGGAGGTCAGGGGTTCGACCCCCCTCGGCTCCACCAGCCTTCACCGCTCTGCGGCCGGGCTGGCACGCCACCCGCCAAAGCGCTACCCGCCAAAGGACAACGGCTGCCGATCGAAGCCTGCCGACTGTCGCGGCCCGCTGTCCGGCGGAGGTGGGCCGAACGAACCTCACCCGCGTGCCCGGCGACAACCGTCAAACGCCCATGAACCCGACTGAAGCCGCGCCGGACTCGATCCTGCGGCATCGCCCATTCGTGTTCTATTGGAGCGCACGGACCTGCTCCTCCCTGGCCTTTCAGGTGCTGGGGGTGGCGGTGGCCTGGCAGATGTATGCGCTCACCGGCAGTGCGTTCGACCTCGGGCTGGTCGGGCTGGTCCAGTTCCTGCCGATGGCGGCGTTCATGCTGGTGGCGGGCCAGGTGGCCGACCGCTACGACCGGCGCCGCCTGCTGCAGATCTGCCAGGCGCTGGAAGGCCTCGCTGCCGCCGCCTTGGCCATCGGTTCCGTCTCCGGCTGGGTGACGCGGGAGTTCATCCTGGCCGCGGTGTTCGTGTTCGGGGTCGGACGGGCCTTCGAGTCGCCGACCCAGCAGACCTTGTTGCCGGCAGTCGTACCGGTCGCGTTGTTTCCGCGCGCGGTCGCGGCGGCCGCTACCACCACCCAGCTTGCGACCATCACCGGCCCCGCGATCGGCGGCATTCTCTACGCCTTCGGGCCGACCGTTCCCTACACCACCTGCTCCGCGCTCTTTCTGGCATCGGTGATCCTGCTGGCCTTCGTTCACATCGAGCGCTTCGTCTCGAACCGCTCCCCCATAAGCTTCGAGGCGTTCTTCGCCGGCGTCTCCTACATCCGCCGCAATCCGATCGTGCTCGGCATCATCTCGCTGGATCTGTTCGCGGTCCTGCTGGGCGGCACTACCGCGCTGCTGCCGATCTTCGCCGACGAAATCTTCCACACCGGCCCGGAGGGGCTCGGGCTGTTGCGCGCGGCACCCGCGATCGGCGCGCTGGCGATCACGGCCGTGCTGACGACGTCGCCGCTCACGCGACGGGTCGGCGGCATCATGTTTGCCTCCGTTGCCTGCTTCGGGCTTGCGACCATCGTGTTCGCGCTGTCGAAGTCGTTCATCCTGTCGATGGCCGCGCTCGCGGTCCTGGGCGCGTCGGACGCGGTGAGCGTGGTGATCCGCGTGACGCTGGTCCAGCTCGAAACGCCGGACGAGATGCGCGGTCGCGTCAACGCCGTAAGTTCGCTCTTCTCCGGCACCTCCAATCAGCTTGGCGATTTCCGTGCCGGCGTCATGGCCGCCTGGCTCGGCGCCATTCCGGCCGTCCTGGTCGGCGGCGTCGGAATCCTGCTGGTGGTGCTGATCTGGACGCGCGCCTTTCCGACGCTTCGTCATTTCGACAGCTTCTACATGAAAAAGACTTGAAGCGTCCGCTGGATCAGCCCGCCGACGCCTGGCTTTGTTCCGGCGCCGGCTTCCCCAGCCAGTGATTGAGGAAGGCCGCGAGCCACGCGCGGCCGGCCGGATCGTAGACCGCGCGGTCGGCAAAATGCGCGATCCGCGGCTTGGCGTTGGGCAGCAGCGTGCGCTCATGCCCGCGCGTGGTCCACCTGCACATCATCGCGTGCGTCACATCGGGATGGAATTGCAGCGCATAGGCCGGGCCGCCGTAACGGAAGGCCTGCACCGGGAACGAATCGCCCTCGGCCAGCAGTTCCCCGCCGAGCGGCAGGTCGAAGCCTTCGCGATGCCATTGGTAGACCTGCTCCGGCCAGGGATCGCAGACGTCGCGCCCGATCTCGGTTGGCCGGATCGGGTAATAGCCGACCTCGGCGTGGCCGTCGGGGTGCTGGTAGACGCGGCTGCCGAGATGGTGCGCCAGCATCTGCGCGCCGAGGCAGATGCCGAGAAACGGCTTCTTTTCCTTGAGTGGGACCCTGAGCCAATCGATCTCGCGACGGACGAAATCGTCGGTGTCGTTCGCGCTCATCGGACCGCCGAAATAGATGGCGCCGGCATGCCCTGCCATGGTCGCGGGCAGCGGATCGCCGAAACGCGGTCGCCGCATGTCGAGCGGATAGCCGCGCTGGCGCAGGGCGTGACCGACACGCCCAGGCGTCGAAGTCTCCTGATGCATGACGATCAGAATCGGCGGCAGCATCGCGCGATCATGTCGGGCAACGCGACTGGATTCAATGCCCGGCACGCGCGACTAACGCAGGCGGCGTTTGCGCAAGTCGGCAAGCGCGAGCAGCAGGCCGTGCGGCAGCATCGGAAGAATCGCCGTCACCACCTGGTTAGCGGAACCGGGGACCACCATGCGGCGGCCCTCTTTGAGTCCGCGATAGCCGTCCCGCGCGACCCGCTCGGCGGAACGCGTCAGCAGGGGCGGAAACACCTCCTGGTTGATGCCGGCGCGGGCTTGAAACTCGGTCGGCACCGGACCCGGGCACAGGACGGTGACGCGCACGCCTTTGGGCTTGAGCTCGTGATGCAACGCCTCGCTGAAGGAAATCACATAGGCCTTGGTGGCGTAGTAGACCGCCATGCCGGGGCCGGGCAGGAAGCCCGCCACCGATGCCACGTTGAGAATCCCGCCTTTGCGGCGCTCCAGGCTGTCGAGGAAGGCGAGCGAGAAATCGGTCAGCGCCCGCACGTTGAGATCGATCATGGCGAGCTGCTCGGCCCGGTCGAGCGTGCTCGCGGCGCCGATCAAACCAAAGCCCGCATTGTTGACGACCGTCTCCGGCTCGAGATCACGCGCGGCCAGCGCCGCGGCCATGTCGTGCGCCGCGCCCGCGCGCGCGACGTCCACCGGCAGAACGGTGGGGCGAGGCTGCCCCGATGCTGCGATGGCGTCGGCCACCGCCGCGAGTGCCTGCTCGCGCCGGGCCACGAGAACGAGTTCGTGGCCGTTGGCGGCAAACCGATGCGCGAGCGCCGCCCCGATACCGGCCGACGCTCCTGTGATCAACGTGACCGGGCGTTTTTCCAGCGTCACTGGCAAATTCATGATCCTGGTGCGGTCTTTGGATTTGAAAATTCGGAGCGAGCCTGCGGGTGCAACGATAGGAACTTCAATCCCGCCGCACTAGTGCCCTGGATGATCCGAAGTTCGCAAACCCTCGCGGCACCCTTTGAGCAGATGACGGCCTGATGCGATGTTGGATTTGAAATTGGCCAGCGAGCTTGTGGCCGCGCTAGCCGGACCTCCGCCGGCTCGCCACCTGCTGACCGAGCTCGATCCGGTCGCGCGATGAAACGCCGAGAAGATCCGCGGCGCGCCAGATCAGGTTGCGCTCGAACTCGCTGACGTGACCGTCGGCGTAGACCATCTCCCACATCATCTCGACCACGCGGCGGCGACCGTCCTCCTCGAGCGAGCGGTTGATCAGCGTGGTGAAATGATAGAGATCGATCGCGTCATGCTCCGCCGCGGTCGCTTCCGCCACCAGCTCGTCCGTCGTCTCCTCATCAAGCCCGAATTGCCGCTTGATGACGGCGTGCAGCCTCTCGCGCTCGACATCGGAAACCGATCCGTCGATGGCGGCGGCATGAACCAGCAGCGCCGCCGCCGCAAGACGATAGTCATCGTGCTCGAAATGGGTCGGCCGTTTCTCGCCTTCGGAGACGTCGGACAAGAATTTGCGAAAGCTATCGAACATGACATGCGTGCCGTGAGCCGTTGAGACCGCGCCACGTTGCACGCCGGCCTTGCAAAGTCTAGGGCCGCAGCGACTTCCCGATTGCCGATTGACGCGCTACTGGGTGGCCTTGGTCTTGCGCGCGCTCGCCTCGAGCAGTTCGAGATTGTTCTTGATGTAGGCATTGCCCGGGTCCTGGACCTGGGCCTCCAGCAGCGTCTCGCGGGCACGCCGATGATCGCCCCGTAACATGTAGGAGTAGCCGCGGTTGTTGAGGATTTCGCCGGTCGCGCCTCCGATCTTGATCGCCTGCTCATAGGCTCGGTCGGCAAGCTCGAACCGGCGCAGCCGATCGTATGAGGCCGCCAGCCCGATCCAGCTGTCGAGATCGCGCGGATGCAACTCGAGCGCACGGCGGAAGTGGCGTTCGGCAAGGCTGAATTTTCCGGCATTGAAGTAATTCTTGCCAAGGCTGACGTCATCGGAGCCCTTGCCGGCCGAGCGCTTCGCGCCGGCGTCACGCGCGCCATGCTGTACGCTGCCGGTCGAGCTTGGATCCTCTCCCGATGGCGCGCCTGGAGCGGAAGCATCCGGGGCGGACGACACGCCTTGGGGCGCATCGGGCTTCGCCTGGAACGGATCGCCCAGCCTGGTTGAGCTCTCGCAGCCGCTCAGCCAGAGCAGGCACACCGCAATCGCAACGACGGTTCGACCCCGACTTGTCCCCATGGCGCGTTCCCCCGCGGCCAAGCGTCGGCTTCAGCCTGCCCCCAGGCGAAAACACGCGACGCTCCGGTACGAGACCGGCGCGGCCACGCTAGCGGGTGATGGTTAAGAATCTTTCCTGCCGCGGGTCTGGATCGCACCACGGCCGGCGGCACGATGGACAAGGCGTATCCACCATGGCCGGTATGCTTACCTAACATGCCGATCTCCGGTAAACCGAGATCGGACGCACGGGACCGATGCAGAAGGATTGCGGAACGATGGGCGACGTTTATCCGGTCGTGAAAGTCGCTGCCGTGCAGGCCGCGTCGGTGTTCCTCGACCGCGAGGGCTCGACCGCGAAGGCGTGCCGCCTTATTCGCGAGGCCGGCCAGAACGGCGCGCGCGTGATCGGCTTTCCGGAAGGGTTCATTCCCGCGCATCCGGTCTGGTACCACCACCATTCCGCCACCGGCGCGCTCTCCAACCGGCTGGCGGTCGAGCTGTTCAAGAATTCCGTCGAAATCCCGGGTCCGGAAGTGGACGCGCTATGCGCGGCCGCGCGCGACGCCAACGCCTATGTCGTGATCGGCGCCTGCGAAAAAATGCCGAACACGACGGGGACAATGTTCAACAGCCAGATCTACATCGCGCCTGACGGCACGTTGATCGGCAAGCACCAGAAGATCATGCCGACCGTGGGCGAGCGGCTGGTGCATATGGGCGGCTTCGGCGACACGTTCGGCGCTTTCCAGACCGAATTCGGACCGATGAGCGGACTGATCTGCGGCGAGAACTCGAACCCGCTGGCCGTATTCGCGCTGACCGCCGAAGGCACCCGCATTCACGTCATGAGCTGGCCGAACCATTTTCCCACCAGCGGCGATCCCTTGCGCAATCGCGTGGCGGTGGATGCGCAGGCCTTCGCGCAGATGAGCAAGGCGTTCGTGATCTCGGCCTGCGGCACCGTGGATGAGCGCATGATCGAGATGCTCGAGCCCGATGCGGCCGCCGAAAAATTTCTGCGCAGTCCCGATTGCAGCGGCGGCAGCGTGATTGTGGCGCCCAACAGCCGCATCATCGCCGGGCCCATGGGCGCGGAGGAGGGCATTCTCTACGCCGAATGCAACCTCGACCTCGGCATCCAGATGAAGCTCCGGCACGACTTCGCCGGCCACTACAACAGGCCGGATATCTTCCACCTGCAGATCAATCGCGCCGCGCCCAAGCTCTATTCCCTGCATGGCGACGGCGCGGATGCGGCGCTCACGTCAGCCCGCGCGGCGGCCGCAAAGCTCGGGATGACGACGGCACCGAACGCGCTGTTGTCCTCCGGCGACGTCGGCGGCAAGGACGACAAGGGCAGCCGGACCGATTGACGCCGGCGCGCTATCGCTGTCGGCGCCTAGCGCCCGCTCATCCGGTTGCGCGCGCTATCGTTTCCGGCTTGGCGGCGAGCCGCTCCTGCACCAGCCGGCCCGCGGCCATGGTATCGACCTTGCCGGAGCCGAGCATCGGCAGCTTGTCGATCACCCAGACATCGGATGGGATCATCAGATCGGAGGCGTGCTTGCTTTTGGCGAAGGCCTGGAATTCCCCGCGGGTCGCGCTCTTGTGCTGTGTCAGCAGAATGAGCCGCTCGCCCTTGCGCAGGTCCGGCACGGCCACGACCGCCGTCGGCTCGTTCGGCCACAAGTCGCCGGCCAGCACTTCGACCGCGGCGAGCGAGATCATCTCCCCGCCGATCTTGGCGAACCGCTTGGCGCGTCCCTTGATGGTGAGGAAGCCCTGCTCGTCGATGGTGACGATGTCGCCGGTGTCGTGCCAGCCTTCGGGCGGAGGCTCGAGCACGCCGGGGTTTTCGACCTTGAGATAGCCGAGCATGACGTTCGGGCCGCGCACGAACAGGCGGCCGCCCTCCTCGACGCCCTCGACCTTCTCCAGGCGCGCCTCCATGCCGGGCAGGATGCGTCCGACCGACCCGAACTTGTTGAACATCGGCGTGTTCAGGGCGAGCGCCGGCGCGGTCTCGGTGACGCCGTAGCCTTCGAGAATGCGCAGCCCAAATTTCTCCATGTAGGTCCGGCGGGTCGCTTCCTTGACCGGCTCCGCGCCCGCCAGGATGTAGCGCAGCGAGCGGAAGTCGTAGGGGTGCGCGACCCGCGCATAGCCCGCCAGAAACGTGTCGGTGCCGAACATGATGGTGGCGTTCACAGCGTAGATCAGCTCCGCCACGGTTCGATAGTGCAGCGGCGATGGGTAGAGATAGATGCGCACGCCGGAGACGAGCGGCAGCACCACGCCCACGGTAAGGCCGAACGAGTGGAACACCGGCAGCACGTTGAAGACCTTGTCCTCGCAGCCGAAGTCGATGCGCGCCGCCGCCTGCGCGGCATTGGCCAGCATGTTGCGGTGGGACAGCACCACCCCTTTCGGCACGCCTTCCGAGCCCGAGGTGAACAGGATCGCGGCCCAGTCGTCGGACTTGCGCTCGACCAGTGGCCGGTTGGCCTTGAACAGGCCGCGGACCTTGTCGCCGATGGTGACGCTGGCGCGAACGTCTTCGAGATAGACGATCCTCACCTCTTTCTCGATGATCGCGACCAGATTGGTGAGCTTGGCCTTTTCGACGAATACGCGCGACGACAGGATGGTATCGATCTGCGCGGCCCGGCAGGCGGCGAGAATATTCGCCGCGCCGGCCGTGAAGTTGATCATGGCCGGCACCCGGCCCGTCGTCATCAGCCCGAGGATGGTGACCACCGCGCCATTTGCGTTCGGCAGCATGACGCCGACGGCGCGCCCCTCCGCGGCCATCGGCATCAGCTTGCTGCCGAGGATGGCGGCTCCGATGAGGAGACGCTTGTAGGTGAGCGCGCCGGTGACGGGATCTTCGACGGCGACGCGATGGCGGCCGTGGGTCGCGGCGGCTTGGATTACCGCTTGCATCACGGTGCGGTCGGTCGACGTGGTGCGGAAGACCAGGTCCGACATGATGCCGTAAAGTGCCGCCCCCGCCGCCAGCCGGCGCTTGCGGCCCTTGAGCTCGGGGTCGACGGTGAGCCGCACCGGTTCGAGAATCGTCACCGTCACTTTGGGGAACCAGCGCCGGCGCACCTGTCCCTTGGACAATCGGCTGAACGGCGTCTGCTCCAGACCCTCGATGCGCACGGGCACGATCTCGGCATCGGCCTTGTCCGCGATCATGGCGGCGCCGTCGTAGACCTTCATCAGGCTGCCGGTGACGGTGATGCGTCCCTCCGGAAAGATGATCAGGGCTTTCCCGCCTTTGACCGCATCGATCAGGGAGCGAATGGCCATCGGCTTCATCGGATCGAGCGGCATCGCGTTCGTGAGCTTCACGAACGGGCGCACCCACCACTTCTTCGCGATGCCGACGTCGATGGCGAATACCGGCTCGCGGTCGCGCAGCGACAGCGCCAGGCCGGCATCGAGGAAGCTCACATGATTGAGCGCGATGATGACGTTGGGCCCGGCCTTGTTGAGATTGTCGAGGCCCCTCACTTCGATCCGGAACAGCGCACGGTAGATGATCGACAGCGCATCGCTGAGCGCGCTCGCCGGCATGGTGCGGCCGACGGCGATGGCAACGAGCAGGCTCGCGATCCCGAGCAGGATGAAGAGCTGCGATGTCGTCATTCCGGATTTCTGCAGGATCGCCACGATCACCGTGCTTCCCGCCATGAACGCGGCATTGAGCACATTGACCGCGGCCACCACGCGGGCACGGCGGTCGGCGCCGGCCCAGGCCTGCACCGCCGCGAAGGTCGGCACGATGAACAGGCCGCCGGCAATGGCGAGCCCGGCGAGGTCGAGCGCGAACCGCAAACCTCGGACAGAGCCTAAGATCGCGAGATAGCCGTCGAGGCCGGGGATGGGCGCCGCGCCGTGCGTCGACCAGCCGAGATCGATGGCGAACAGGCCCAGCAGCACCGCACCGATCAAGGTCGGGAGCAGGATGATGCGTCCGGCCGCGAGCCAGGCCGCGAGACCCGAGCCGACGGCGATGAAAATCGAGAAGATCGCGAGGCAGGCGGTGACCACCTCCTCGTTGCCGCCGAGCACGTTCTTGACCAGCGGCGGCATCAGCGAGAGCGCGACCGCGCCGACCAGCCAGAACCAGCTGGTCACCAGCGCGCCCCATAGCAGGCGCGGATCGGCCCGCAGGAACTGCAGCAGGCCGGCGGTCGAAGCGAGGATGTTCTTCTGCACCACCAGGTTGGGTGCGGCCTGGCCGGTGCGCGGGATCAGCAGGCTCGCGCTCCAGCACATGAGCGAGAACACGATCATGAGAAACGCGAAATGGAAGGGATCGCCGCCGTCCTTGGCGGCGACGCCGCCGACGATGGTGCCGAGCAGGATGGCGATGAAGGTGGCACCCTCCACCAGGGCGTTGCCGGCGGGGAGTTCCGAACGGGCGAGATGATCGGGCAGGATGCCGTACTTGATCGGACCGAACAGCGAGGCGATCACGCCGAACAGGAAGAGTGCGATGAACAGCAGCAGCACCGAATGAATGCCGAAGCCGAGCACAGCGATGAAGGCAATGCCGATCTCAGCGAACTTGAGCCGCCGCGCCACCACCGCCTTGTCGTAGCGATCCGCGAGTTCGCCGCCGAGCGCGGACAGAAAGAAATAGGGTGCGATGAAAACCGCGGCGGCCAGCGTGATCAACGCTTCCGCGTCGGAGCCCCCGATGTGGAACAGAATGAGAAAGACCAGGGAGTTCTTGAGGAAATTGTCGCTGAAGGCCGAAAAGAACTGGGTCCAGAACAGGGGCGCGAAGCGCCGCGTCAGGAGCAAGGACGAGGACATGGCGGTTCCGGTGGTTGGATCGGGCGGGGCGGCCCGAATGATTACCGCGACAAGCTCCGGCTGCCTACAGGCGCGAAGGGGCTAAAAGACGACAATTTGGGCAAAAGGACAATCGGCCGCCCCCCCGATAGGGAGGCGACCGGAAACCCATGCAAACGTCTGGTTTGGCGCTGACCGAGGGTCGAAATCTTCTCAGGGCTGCCCGGACTCCGACCGCCGCGTCGGGCACTATCCGCGCAGGGTCCGCTGGCCCGCGGGCTGCATCATGATCGCCGCAACGCTGAGACAGACGGCAGCGCCGGTCGCGAATGTGAAGAGCGAGATCCACATGGCGTGATTCCTCGTTCCGCTTTTAGTTCGCCGTGATCGTGTTTGGAGCGCGCATTCAACGCGTGGATTGGCCATTCGTTCCGGGAACTTGGCTTGATTTTGCTGTATAATAATACCTTTCTTCGGGCCCGGATGGCCGAAATGACGGCGGTTCAACTCACGCGTTGGTTCTTTCGACCCAGCATCGGCCGCGCCGCATATTTTTGACGTCGTCTGATCTATGCGCGACTATCGCCCTTGCGGTCCGCCTCCTCGCTCCCTTCCTTCCTCTGGGCCGCCGCACTGCCGGGGTTCGTTCGTTCGCGTGCCAGAGAGTTCGCCAGACCTGAAAACAGGCGCGCGAGCGGTGCCGTCCGCCGTGGCGGCAGCCCGCGACGGGACGCGCCTCGCCTATACCCTGCACGGCCAGGGTACGAACGGCGTCGTGCTTGTACATTCCCTCGCCATGGATCGGCGGTTCTGGCAGCCGGTGGTCCAGCGGCTCGCAGGCCGCGTGCCGGTCCTGGTTTACGATTGCCGCGGCCACGGTGAATCCGACAAACCGGCAGGCCCGTACACCGTCGAGCTTTTCGCCCGCGATCTTGCCGATCTGCTCGACCATGTCGGCTGGAGTTCGGCGCTCGTTGGCGGCGCCTCCATGGGGGGCTGCATTGCGCTCGCATTCGCGGCCGCATATCCCGCGCGCACCGCCGCGCTCGCGCTGATCGATACCACCGCATGGTACGGCGCCGATTCCCCGAAGCAGTGGGCCGAGCGCGGTTCGCGCGCGGCAGCAGACGGAATGGGGGCGCTGGTCGAGTTCCAGACGACGCGCTGGTTCGGCGACGAGTTTCGCGCCCGACAGCCGCAGATCGTCCGGCACAGCGTCGACGTGTTTCTGCGCAATGACGTGCCGGCCTATGTGGAGACCTGCACCATGCTCGGCGCCGCCGATCTGCGCGCCGCCTTGCCGGGTATGACCATGCCCGCGGCGATCGTGGTCGGCGAGGAGGACTATGCGACGCCGGTCGCCATGGCCGAGGCTATGAATCGCGGCATCAAGGGCTCGACGCTCACCGTCCTCAAGGGCGCGCGCCACCTCACGCCGCTCGAAGCGCCCGATGCCATTGCCGAGGAGTTGATCGTGCTGCTGAAACGGGCGAAGGATCGGGTGGAGAAACCATGAAGTTCACTGGCGACATATCGGTGCCGGCGCCGCGCGACGCGGTGTACGCGAAAGTGCGCGACGCGCGCTTCTTCGCATCCTGCGTCGAAGGCGTGCAGGACTTGAACGAGATCGATCCGGATCATTACACCGCGGTGCTGGAGACCAAGGTCGCGTACCTCAAGTTCAAGTTCAACGTCGCGGTCGAGGTGACGCGGGCCGATCCGCCGCGCGAGATCGAGGCCAAGATCGAAGGCACCCCGCTTGGAATCGTCGGACGTCTCACCGCGCGCTCGCTGACCAGGCTGGAGGAGGAAAACGCGGGCACCAAGATCAGCTATGAGATCGAGGCCGCGCTCACCGGCAAGCTGGGCAGCCTCGGCCAGCCGGTGCTGCGGTCCAAGGCCAAGGAGTTGGAACGGCAATTCGCCGAACGCATGCGTGCGGCCTTCACACCGGCGGCAGATGGGGGTTCGGCAACATGACCCCATTCGAACTGGCTGAGCCCGCCTCCCTGCGCGAAGCCCTTGCGCTGCTCGATCCCGATGATTCCACAGTGCGGCCGATCGCGGGCGGCACCGCCCTGATGCTGATGATGAAGGCCGGTGTATTCCGGCCGACGCGGCTCGTGAGCCTGCGCAAGCTGGACGCCCAATATGCGCGCATAGTCGCCGGAGCCGATGGCACGCTCACCATCGGAGCGATGACGCCGTTGGCGAAGGTCGAGCGCTCGCCGGAGGTGGCGCGGGTCGCGCCGGTCATCCCGCGCGCGATGCGGCGGCTCTCCAACATCCGCGTGCGCAATGTGGCGACCATCGGCGGCAACCTCGCGCACGGCGATCCGCATATGGATTTGCCGCCCGTGCTCATTGCACTCGGCGCCGAGGTCGCGATCGGCTCGCCCACAGGCGAGCGCACGATCGCAGTCGAGGATTTGTTCGCCGGTTATTTCGAGACCGTGCTGGCGAAGAACGAACTGATCACCGAGTTGCGCATCCCCGCGCAGGGCAAGTCGCGCGCAGCGTATATGAAGGTCACGACCGGCTCGGCCGAGGATTGGCCGGCGCTCGGCGTGGCGGTCGCACTGGTGGCCGACGGCCCGGCGGTCAAATCCGCGCGCGTCGTCGTCAGCGCCGCCACCGAGAAGGCCATACGTCTCAAGAGCGTGGAAAATGTGCTCGCCAGCGCGACCGTCGACGACGTCTGCCTCGCACGCGCTGGTGATGCCGCGGCCGAGGAGGCCGAGTGCATCTCGGACGTGCGCGGCTCGGCCGCCTACAAACGGGAACTGCTTCGCGTCTATATCGGCCGCGTGGTGCGGCAGGCCCTTGACGAACAGGCTCGCAACAGCAACGGAGCGAGGCGCTGATGGCAACCTCCACCATGCAAGGCGGCGACGCAGCCGCGCGCGTCGGGGGTCAGGTCGGGCGCTCGCCGCCGCGGCTCGAGGCGCGCGCGAAGGTCACCGGGCAGGCCGAATACACCCACACCATGCGGCTTCCCGGCATGCTGCACGGCAAGATTTTCCGCAGCACGGTCGCGCATGGCCGCATCAAATCGATCGACACCAGCGCGGCCAAGGAGGTGCCCGGCGTCTATCGCGTCGTTACGTCGGAGGACGTGCGCAAGGTCATCCCGGAGCCCTATTACGGGCCGGCATTCCACGATCAGCCGATCCTGGCGATCGACAAGGTGCACTATGTCGGCGAGCCGGTTGCCGTGGTGCTTGCCGCCGATCCCCATGTCGCCGAGGAGGCGGCGCAACTGATCGTCGCCGAATACGAGGAGCTGCCGGCGATCTTCGACGAGGTCGAGGCCGCCGAGAACAAGATCCTGGTACACCAGGAGCTCAAGCCCGCCGGCACCTTCGCCGATCTAAAGCACCTCAAGGGCCGCAAGGGCACCAATATCGCGCTCGATTTCAAGCTCAGGCGCGGCGATGTCGACAAGGCCTTCGCCGAGGCCGCCCAGGTCTTCGAGCACACCTTCCGCACGCAGAAGGTGCTGCATCTCGCGCTCGAGCCGTTCGCGTCGATCGGAGACTGGAAAGAGACGGGCCTGACGATTTACAGCGCCTCGCAGGGCCCTTCCTTCGTGCGCACCGAAATCGCCCGGCTGCTCGGTTGGCCGGAGAACCGCGTCCGCATCAAGGTGCCCTATCTCGGCGGTGGCTTCGGCGGCAAGCTCTATATCAAGCTCGAAGCGCTGGTGACCGCGCTCTCCATGATCGTACGGCGCCCGGTCAAGGTCGCGCTCACCATGGAGGAGCAGTTCTACACCATCACCAAGCATCCCAGCACGTTCCGCATCAAGACCGGCGTCGACAAAAATGGCCGCATCACGGCCCGCAAGTGCGAGGTGTATTGGAACGGTGGCGCCTACGCCGATATCGGGCCGCGCGTGACGCAGAAGTCGGGCTTCACCGCTTCCGGCCCTTACGACATCGACAATGTCTGGATCGATTCTTACGCGCTCTACACCAATGTGCCTCCGGCGGGAGCGCTGCGCGGCTTCGGCATTCCCCAACTGGTGTGGGCCTATGAGAGCCACACCGACATGATCGCCCGCGCGCTCAAGGTCGATCCGCTCGAATTCCGCCGCAAGAACATCCTGCGCGAAGGCAGGCCGCACGCCACCGGGCAAATTCTGGAGAACGCAAAGCACGAGCGCGCGCTGGAGCGCGTGGCCGAGCGCCTGAACTGGACCAAGCCGTTCGACCGTGGCACCGGCACGCTGCGCCGCGGCCGCGGCGTCGCCGTCGCCATCAAGGCGGTGATCTCGCCCACCACGTCGGTCGCCAACGTCATCATCGCCGGCGACGGCAGCACCACCTTGTATTGCGGCACCGTGGACATGGGCCAGGGCTCGGACACTTCGATGGCGCAAATGGTCGGCGAAGTGCTCAACATTCCGGCCGAGAGCGTGAGGGTCGTACAGCGCGACACCGACGTCACCCCCTACGACATGGGCACGCTCGGCTCGCGCTCGCTGTTCCACATGGGCCACGCGGTGCGCCTCGCGGCCGAGGAAGCGCGCGACAAGATCAAGGCGCTTGCGCGCGATGTCGGCGAGCCCGAAGGCAGCAACATTCCGCTCGCCGAGCTGTTCAAGAAGAAATACGGCATGCAGGCCGGCAATATCGTCGGCACCGGCATCTACAAGCCGGACTACGTACCGCCGGATCCGGCGACCGGGCTCACGCCCAATGCGACGCCGTTCTGGATGTGCGCCGCCGCCGGCGCCGAGGTCGAGGTCGACACCGAGACCGGCCAGGTCAAGATCGCGCGCCTCATCAACGTGGTCGACTGCGGCCGCCCGGTGAACCCGAGAATCGTCGAGACGCAGATTTCCGGCGCGTCGCTGATGCAGCTCGGCTTCACCCTGTTCGAGAAGATGCACCTCGATGCCGGCCAGGTAACGAACGCTTCGCTCGCCGACTACAAGATCCCTGGGATGCTCGATCTCCCCACGGTAATGGAGAACGAGGCGGTCGATGCCCATCAGTCGAACGGCCCATTCGGCGCCAAGGGCGTGGGTGAGACCGCTACGTTTTGCGTATCGCCGGCGATCGCCAATGCCATCGCGGACGCCTGCGGCGTGCGGCTCACCGAGCTTCCGCTCAACGCCGAGGCCGTATTCCGCGCGCTGCGCGCCAACGCCGACAAGCCGCTCGACGAGGAATAATCCGGGACATCAACGATGACGCGCACCATCAGCTTCACCCTCAACGGCGAGCCGGTCGCGGCCGAGATCAAGCCGCATCACAATCTGGTCGAGTTGCTGCAACGCGAATTCAATTTGCTCGGCGCGCGCGAAAGCTGCGGCCAGGGCATGTGCGGTTGCTGCACCGTGCTGGTGAACGGCACTGCGGTGTCCGGCTGCCTCTACCTCGCTGCGTTCGTCGACGGCGCCGAAGTGACCACGGTCGAATCGCTCGCTAACGGGGACACCCTCAGCCCGGTGCAGGAAGCCTTCATCGAGGCCGGCGCCTTCCAATGCGGCTACTGTACGCCGGGCTTCCTCCTGATGACGACGCAACTGCTCGACGCGCATCCCGACCCGGACGACGACCAGATCCGGCACTACCTTTCGGGCAATCTCTGTCGCTGCGCCGCCTATCCGGAAATCATCAACGCGGCCAAGCTAGCGGCGCGCAAGCGCCGGGCCGCCGCACCGGGCTGAAGCAAAGAAAAGGAAACACCGCCTAATGGCAGACACCGTCGCGGACGCGTCGCAACCCTGGTATCGCAGCCTCAACGCCACCCAGTGGAAGACGCTGTTCGCCTCCAATCTCGGTTGGATGTTCGATGGCTATGAGACCTTTGCGCTCATCCTCACGGTCGGCGTGGCGCTGCGATCGCTGCTCGATCCCTCGCTATATCCCCAGATCCCGGCCTATGCCGGCACGGTCATCGCGATCACGCTGCTGGGCTGGGGCGTCGGCGGCCTGATCGGCGGCATCCTCGCGGACTATATCGGCCGCCGGCGGATGATGATCTACGCCATCCTCGCCTATTCGCTGATGACGGGCCTGAGCGCGCTCGCCTGGGACTGGATGTCGTTTGCGGCGTTGCGGTTTCTGGTCGGTGTCGCGATCGGCTCGGAATGGTCGACCGGTGCCTCCATGACTGCCGAGGTCTGGCCCAACCACGCCCGCGGGAAAGGTGCCGGGTTGATGCAATGCGGCCTCGGCATCGGTTTTTTCCTCGCGTCGTTGGTCTGGCTGTTCGTGGGCGCGATGGGACCGGATGCATGGCGCATCATGTTCCTGCTCGGCATCCTGCCGGCATTCGTTGCGCTGTGGATCCGCGTCGGGGTCCCTGAATCGGCGATGTGGGAAGCGACGGATCAGCAGCGCCGTGCCGCGCTCGACCGGCAGAAGAGCGGCGCGGTGCTCGCCGAGCATGAGCACAAGCTCACCCGCTTCACCGTCGTCGAGCTGTTCGCCGACCCGGCGCTTCGGAAGGTCACCGTCGTGGTGTTCCTGATGTCGCTGACCACGACGCTGCCATGGTGGGGCATCTCGACTTGGGTCCCCCCTTACATCGCCTCGGTCGCGGCCAAGGCGGGGCTCACGGCGCAGCAATGGGCGAGCTACGCCGCAATGGCCTATAACGCCGGCGCCATTCTGGGATACGGCAGCTTCGGGTTCTTGGCGGATGCGCTCGGCCGCAAGCCAGTGGTGATCGTGTTCTTCGCCATGTCCCTCGTCCTCACGCCGGTCCTGTTCCTGTGGACCCACGATCTGACGCTTCTGCTCGTGGTCGCCGCCATCAACGGCTATTTCACCCTCGGCCAATATTCGTGGATGCCGGTGTGGCTGCCAGAGCTGTTCCCGACGCGCATCCGCGCCACCGGCATGGCGTTCACGTTCAACGCACCCCGCTTCATCGCCTTCCTCGGTCCGCTGGTGGCGGGCACGCTGATCGCCAGCTTCGGCGGCTTCGGCTATGCCGCGACGATCGTGTCCCTGATCTACATCCTGGGGTTGGTCGCGGTGTGGTTCCTGCCGGAAACGAATGGCAGGCCGCTGCCAACGTGATTCAATTCGAGCCGGCGATTGCGATATAACTGCCGGGACAAGGAAACCCCGGCATGAGCGCTGCCGCCACGCATGTCGAAACCGACGTCCTGATCATCGGATCGGGCGGCGCCGGCATGTATGCGGCGATCGAGGCGGCGCGCGCCGGCTGCAGCGTGTTGCTCGCCGACCGCAGCCTGATCGGCCGCGGCGGCGCCACCGTGATGGCGCAGATGACCGTCGCCGTCGCACTCGGTTCGGAGACGCCGGACCACTGGAGCTTTCACTACAACGACACGCTCGAAGCGGGCCGCGGCCTGTGCGACGAGCGCCTCGCACGCCTCCTGTGCGAGGAAGGCCCCGCCTGCATTCGCGAGATGGAGAACTGGGGCATCGGGTGGGCGCGCAAGGACGGCCGCATCACCCAGGCATTTGCTCCCGGCCATGACCGCCCGCGTTGCGTCTATGTCGACTTTCTCAACACCGGGCCGGCAGTATCGAAGACGCTGCGGGGCGCGGTCACACGCAGCAAAGGCATCCGCAAGGCCGGCGATCTCGTTGTGGTCGATCTCGTGCAGGCCGGCGGCGAAGTCACCGGCGCGGTGGCATGGCATATGTCGAGCGGCGCACCGGTGACCATTGCCGCCAAGGCGACGATCGTGGCAACCGGCGGGCTCACGCGGCTCTATCGTCGCAACAGCGCCTCCGCCAACATGGGCGGCGACGGGTATGCGCTGGCGTTGCGCGCGGGCGCACCGTTGATCGACATGGAGTTCGTGCAGTTCTTCCCGATCGGGCACCTTGCGCCCCGGCTGATCGGCATGGATCCGATCATGTGGGACCCGTTCCGCTACAAGCTCGGCGGCCGCCTGCTCAACAGCGAGGGCGAGGAATTCACCGCGCGCTACGGCGTGAGCGAGGAAGGGCGCTACGTCACCACCCGCGACGTCGCGACCTACGCTATCGTCAAGGAAGTGGAGGCCGGACGCGGCTCCCCGCACGGCGGCGCCTATCTCAGCTTCGAGCATTGCTCGGAGTCCGCGCTGCGCCAGGCCTTCGGTCCGGTGATTGATCGCCTTGCGAACAACCAGATCGATCTCACCAGGATGCCGATCGAGGTCGCGCCCATCGCCCATTACCACATGGGTGGCGTGATCGCCGACGAACGGATGGCGACCGAAGTAGCCGGCCTGTTCGTGGCCGGCGAGGCGGTCGGCGGCGCCAACGGCGCCAACCGCCTGTCCGGCAACGCCATCACCGAGGCGCTGGTGTTCGGCCGCCGCGCCGGGCGCAGCGCGGCCGAACGGGTCAAGCGCATGCCCACGCATCCGTTCGGCGCGGAAGCGGCGCGGCCCACCATTGACCTGATCGCGGCCTCCGGCGACGGCGACGACCTCAACACCGCGGCCATGATCGAGCGCCTGCAGGCGACGATGGCGGACGACGTCGGTCCGCTCCGCACGCAAGCCAGGCTTGCGCGCGCTCTTGCCGCGATCGACGAGATGACGCGCACGCTCGGCGCGCGCCCGATGGGCGACAACAAGCCGTTCGATCTGCGCCGGCTCGACTGGTTCGATCTGCGCAACATGCTGCTGGTCGCACGCGCCGTGACCATGTCGGCGCTCGCGCGCGGCGAGAGCCGCGGCGCACACCAGCGCGAGGATCTGCCGGGCATGCTGTCGCAATGGCGCCTGAACCAGGTGGCGCGGCTGGAGTCGGGCGGCTTGGCGCTCACGCCGGCGCCTGTCGTCACGCCGGCGGCCGCACAATGACTTCGATTGCAAATCTGAAAATCTGGCGCGGAGAAAGCGCCGATGCCGGGCGATGGGAGCACTACGAGGTGCCGTTCGAGCCCGGACAATCCGTGCTCGACGGCCTGCGCTGGATCCGGACCACCCGTGATCCGAGCCTTGCGATCCGGTTCTCCTGCATCAATGCCAACGCCTGCAAGGAATGCATGATCGAACTCGACGGCACGACGGTCTATGCCTGCACGGCGCGCCTCGCCGCGCGCGAAATGACGCTGACGCCCTTGTCCAACAAGCGGCTCGTGCGCGACCTCGTCACCGAGATCGCGCCGCCGGCGGAACGATTTGTGAAATGACGCATCGGATGCTTGCGCTCACCACGGTGCCGCACCCGGGAGGGCGGGAATCCATATCCCGGAGACCTCGGTGTGTGGCACCATGGTCCCCGCTCTCGCGAGCATCACGGAAGACCGTACGGCCGACAGACCACAGCTCCAAACTCAGCGATTGACGAGACCAAACCATGTTCCAGACCCGGAAAGAACACATGTCCGTTGAACGAAACCCGACCGCGTTCGGCGATCTCCGCGGATGGATCGATGCACTCGCGGCGCACGGCGAGTTGCAGGAGATCGACGCGGAAGTCGATTGGAACATCGAGCTCGGCACCATCATGCGGCTGGCGCAAGGTCCCGGCACCGGCAAGGCGCTCCTGTTCAACAACATCAAGGATTACAACACGCCGGCGAGCCGATGCCGACGCATCTTCGGCTCGGCGCTCAACAATTACCGGCGCATCGCGATGATGTTCGGACTACCGCCCGAAACCCATCCGCGCGAGCTCGTCAAGATTGGCCGCACCGCGCTCACCGGCAGCATTCCTCCGACGATCGTCCCGACCGGGCCGGTGAAGGAGAACATCATCACCGGCAAGGATATCGACCTTTACGACCTGCCGTCGCCCTATTGGAACAGGCTCGATGGCGGACGCTATCTCCTGACCTACGGCGGCTGCGTCACCAAGGACCCCGAAAGCGGCATCATGAATGTCGGCATCTATCGCGGGATGGTGGGCAGCCGCGATCAGATCCCGATCCTGATGTGGCGCGCGCAACATATCGGGCACCATTTCACCGCCTGGCAGAACGGCGGCAAGGCGGAGATGCCGATCGCGGTGGCGATCGGCTGGGAGCCCTCGCTCGGATTCTGCGCGGGTTCGCCGGTACCCAAGGGCGTGTGCGAGTACGACGTCATGGGCGCCATTCGCGGCGCGCCGGTCGAGCTGGTGAAATGCGAAACCGTCGACCTCTATGTTCCGGCAACGGCCGAGATCGTGATCGAAGGTTATCTCGGGCTCGACCCCAAGACCTACATGATGGAAGGTCCCTACGCCGAGTTTACCGGCTACCTCGCCGGCGACCGCTCGCCCAAGCCGACCATCCGTGTCACTGCCATCACTCACCGCAACAACCCGATCCTGCGCGGCACCATCGAAGGTTCGATGCCCGGCAGTTACTCGGAGAACGCGGTGTGCTCGTCGATCATGCGCGCCGCCACCGCATGGAACGTGCTCGACCGCGCCGGCGTGCCAGGGATCACCGACGTGTGGTGCCCGCCGGTGCAAGCCGGCATCAACCTGCTCATTCAGATGAAGCAGAGCTATCGCGGACAAGCGAAGCAGGCCGCCAATGCGATCTGGGGCTCGTCGGCCGCGCATGTGCGCTACAAGCACATCACGGTTGTCGACGACGACATCGATATCCACGACTACGCCGCGGTCGACTGGGCGGTCGCCTATCGGGTGAACGCCGGCGAGGACGACGTCATCATCATGCCGTCGACATTCGGCGCGGGACTGGACCCTTCGACGCGTCGGCGCGACCGCAATCCGGACCTGTTCGGCACCGGCAAGTGGAACCGGGTGTTGATCGATGCCACCATCAATCTCGACTATGACCCCGACCCGGAACTCGGCGGCGCCCGCTTCCCGCCCACGGTCTGGCCGGACAAGGGCGACATCGAAAAGGCCTATGCGCGCTGGAGCGAGTTCGGTCTGGGCAAGCCGAAAGGTTCGACCTGAAGCGACGCCGTTCTATTTATTGGCAAAGATCGCCTCCAGCGCCGGGTGCCCCTGCGCCGCAAGCTGGTCGAGTTGAAGATTGCACCATCGATAGGCCGCCTCGTAGACCTCGGTGTGGCGATCGAAGTCGATGAAGCTCGAACCCGGGAAGGGCGGCGGCGCGAGCACGAGGTCGAGGGACTCGATTGGAAGCAGGTCCGGATTCTGGTGAATCCCGAAGCAGCGCCGGAGCACCGAAATCGGCCCCGGCACCCGCGGCAGCGTCCCGCGTGCAAACGGATTGAGCATCCTGATCATCAGCTGGCGGCGGCCGGGAATGCTTTCATACTTCACATTGTAGGGCTCAACCGGGTTCACGCCGAAATGCACCACCAGGTTGGGGCCGCTCTTGATCGCCTTCATCGGAGCGAGCGGAATATTGTCGACGACGCCGCCGTCGACCAGCATTCGGCCGTCGTCGGTGAACATGGGGGGCAGCACCGCGGGGATCGAGCCGGACGCACGCACCGCCTTCCACAGCTCCCCGCGGCGCATGACATAAAGGCTCTGGCCGGCACGGTCGACGTCGGTGGCGACCGCGAAATAGGGTAGCCACACGTCTTCGATCTGCGCCCCTCGGCATTGCCGCTGCAAGGCCTTGTCGAATTCGACGTGGTCGAGCAGCGCGTAGCGGGGGAACGTGCGCCGCTTGAACCCGCGGCTGGAGACGAAGATATCCTTGAGCGCGAGATCGAGTTCCGCGGGCGTGAGCAGCAAGGCAAAGCCTGCGAGCACCGCCGCGCCCACGCTTGCGCCTCCCAAGATATCGAACTTCGCGCCGCGCTCCTGAAACGCCTGGAAGATGCCGACATGAGCCGGCCCGAACCCGCCGCCCCCGCCTGCCACGAAGCCCACCGCCCGGCCGGTCAGGAAACGATAAAGCCGCGTGAAATCCTGGTCGTCTTCAAGCGAGACGTGATGGCTCATCGTGACGTCGCGTGCGCGCAGCCACTCGGCGGTGCCGGTCGTATACGACACGCGACGATCGTGAATGCGCACGAGCCGGCGGCGGCTTGCGGGGTGGACGGCGAGCGCGACGTCCTCGACCCGATTCAAGCCGGAAGCCGGCCCATACGCGACGACAACAAGTTGATCCGCTTGTCGGATGGCGGTGCGCGTCCAGTCTGTCAGCTCCTCATCCGCGAGGTAGACGACCAGCTCGTATTCGCTTTCGATCGCATTCAGCCAATTGAGGATGGCCGGGTCGTCCAATTGCAGATTTGGAAAGCGCTCTTTGATCTCCGCCTGATTGAGGAAAAGGCAGGGTCCCGAGCCTGCAAAGGCGCTGCGCAAACGATGAAAGAACGCGGGTGGAACGCCGCCGTGCCCAGCCGTGACGATCGCGACCGTACGCGCCGCGGCGACCCGGCCGCTGCTGGTGACGCGGGCGGTGGTCTCGGCAAGGCGTCGCGCCATGGCCGCCAGCAGTTGGTCGTAGATGGCGGGCACGCGCCGCGCCACGTCCTCGAACGAGGCGCGATCGAGCTCGAGCACGACCGAGTCGCGCACCGCAACGACGGTAGCGGTGCGTAATCCGCCGGCGAAAAAAGCAATTTCGCCGATCGGCTGGCCGACTCCGATTTCGGCCAGAGGCACCGGCAGTTCGTCCCGCCGGACCTCGAAGCGGCCGGACACGACCACGAACACCGCGTCGGCCGGCGTGTTCTGCAAGACCAGCGTTTCGCCCCTGAGCAGACGGCGAATTCTAGCGCGCGACCAGATCTCGGCCTGCTGATCGGCCGACAGCTCGCCGAAGGCGGCCGAGGCGGTCGCCACCTTGGGCAACACGGGATTCACTGACGTCATGACTTTCGTCTCGTCGTGCACCAAGAGCGAGCGCCCAGTCGAAGGATAGGCCCCTAATAAACGCGAGCCGGACTAACAAACGATGGTTTGGTGCGGAATGCCTGGGGACGGCTCTCCTGATATTGAAAGCAATAAGAGCCCGGATGCTATCTGGCCTGCTGCTCCGCGATCGGCGCGCCCGACCCGGGCGGCGTCTGCGACGATGGTTTTGAGGGCGCCTCGCTCTTCGGCTCCGCCGGCCGGACCGCCCGGGCAAAGAGCGCCTCGATGTCCCGCAAGGTGATCGGCCAAAACGAGCGCGTTGGCTCCGGTGCAGCGGCGGCCGGCTTCGGTGCGCCGGCAGGTGCAGTCGACGCGCCGGCAGATGACGACTCGGCGGCCGGCATCTTCTCGGACGGCTTCGTCAGCCCGGCGGCGGGGGTTTTCTCCAACGGTACCGCCGGTCCGGCAGCAGTTGTTTCCCTGGGAGTCGAGCCGCCGTCATTGGGCGTCGGCGCGCTGGTGCTTTGCGCCGGCGCCGTATCCATGTTGCCGAGAATAAGCGGCAAGCCGTCTTTGGCGCTGCCAATGACCACGACCTTGGAATTCGTGGATTGGGCGAGCTGAAGCGTCGCCTCGATGCCGCGCCAGCGCAGGTACGAATCCGAGATCCCCTGGCTGACGATCATCTGGAACTCGCGTATGCCTTCGGCTTCGATCTTCTTGCGTTCCGACTCCCGCTTCTCGCGCTCGACGCGGAATTTGTATTCTTCCGAAATGTAGTACTGTTCGGTCTTGCGGTTGATGGCGTTGACCACGAGCGCGGGCAATTCAATGCTCTGCACCAGCGTATCGTAGAGGATGACGGTGTCCCGCAATGAAACGCGATACGGTGCATCACCACCTTCGCGCTCCATCATCTTCTCGCCCAACCTGTCCTCGGCGAGGCTGCGAATCTTGTCCTGGATTTCCTGGCGCGCCGTCGAATAGACCTGCTCGGCGGTATACTGCGCCATGACCTCGCGCGTCAGACTGCCGATTCCGGGCTTCGCCAGCAGTTGCAGGTTATCCCGCCCGATCGATTGGTGGATCACCGGCACGGCGTCGCGCTGCAGCCGAAATCGGATGACCAGGGTCGCATTGAGACTCACACCGTCGCTGGAGATGGCGTTGTAGGTGTCCGTGATGGATTGCAGCCGCAGATCGTAGAGAAAGACCTCGTTCCAGGGCCAGACCAAGTGGAGGCCCTCATCCTTGAGCTGGCGCGGATCCAGCACGGTGCCGCCGCCGAAGCGTTTCCACAATACGCCGACATGGCCGCTCGGGACGGTTATCGCGACGTGGGGAAAGAGCACGACGCCTATGAGCGTCACGACCATCAGGTAGATCACGAGGCTCGGCAGGTAGCGGTCGACAAACCGCCGCCACCTGGATCGTGTCGGGGGCGGGTTCCCGTCTACCGACCACAGATACGCCTTCATACCGGTTCTCCACGCGGAGGCCGCCCGCAGAGGGGACATTCATCCATTTCCGGGCTGATTTCAATCCGCCGCACCGATCCGCCGATGACATGTTGGGGAGCGGAAACGCCCATGGCGGCGGCCCCGCGCCCGCGCGGGGCCTGCCGAGAGATCCGTGTCGCGGAAGTTCCAGCCAACCGGGTCGGAGCAAACCGGCTCTTGCATCTGCCGTGAGGATCGGCACCAACCGGAGGGCGTGGCAAAAGCCCTGCTTCCATCCGCGCGTCAATTGGATAAAGTCGCCCGCCGCTTCCTGCCCCCACGGAGACCATGCCGATGACCGAACACGCCGTCACCTTTCCGTCCGCCGGACTCAAGCTGTCGGGGGTCGTGCATGTCCCGAGCGGAATGCGGCCGGGCGAGCGGCGCGCCGCCTTCATCGTGCTGCACGGGTTCGGCAGCAACAAGACCTCGTCGAATACGATGCAGCCAACCAAGGTGCTCGGCGAGCTCGGCTACGTCGTTCTTCGTTTCGATATGCGCGGCTGCGGCGAGAGCGAAGGTGAATTCGGTCGCGTAATCTGCCTGGAACAGGTCGAGGATACGCGTAGCGCGCTGACCTTCCTCACCGGCCATCCGGCGGTCGACCCGGAGCGGATCGGCGTCATCGGTTCGAGCTTCGGCGGCGCCGTCGCGGTCTATACCGGCGGCGTGGATGAACGCGTCGCCGCAGTCGTTTCCAACGGCGGGTGGGGCGACGGCGAGCGCAAGTTCCGCGGCCAGCACAAGAGCCCCGAGGAATGGACGCGCTTCACCAACATGCTGAACGAGGGCCGCGAGCATCGCGCCAAGACCGGCAAGTCTTTGATGGTGCCGCGCTACGACATCGTGCCGATCCCGCCGCACCTGCGCAACAATCTCGCCAGCAATTCGATCCACTCGTTCCCGGCAGAGACGGCGCAGAGCATGTTCGACTTCCGCGCCGACGATGTCGTCGGCAAGATCGCGCCGCGACCGCTATTGCTGTTGCATGCGGCGAACGATTCGGTCACGCCCACGGAACAGTCGATCGAGCTGTTCAAGCGCGCGGGCCAGCCGACCGAGCTGCACCTCATCAGCGATGCCGACCATTTCATGTTCGGCGAGGGCAACACCCGCATCTGGAATCTGCTGCGCGGCTGGCTCGGGGACTACTTCCCCGCGCTGGCGGCGGCGAAAAAGGTTGCCGCCAGCGCGGGCCATTGACGTCCCGTCAGCGACGGCCTCCCGCCCGCGTGACGCGGTTATCGCGCCCGGCAGGCAGTGTCCCAGCTCGACGCTCGTATCCCTTGCAGCACAACGCTCGCCGATAGGAACGTCAAACCCGCCGAACTAACCGGAAGGAAAATATCCATGCGCTCGGCCCTCGTCATTCTGCTCGCGCTGGCCATTCTCACGCCGAGCCAAAATGCCGATGGCGCCGACGCCGCCCTGATCGAGGCCGCAAGGAAGGAAGGCAAGGTCGTCTGGTACACGACGCTGATCGTGAACCAGGCGATCCGTCCACTGAAGGCGGCATTCGAGAAGAAGTATCCCGGCATCGAGCTGCAATACGCGCGCGCCGACGAGACGCCGACCGCCGCCAAGATCCTCGAGGAAGGCGTAGCCGGCCGCGTGCAGGCCGACATCTTCGACGGCATCACCAACATGATCCCGCTCAAGCGCGCGCGGCTGCTGGCGTCGTATGTGCCGGCCGCGGCTGCGCAATACCCGCCCGAACTCAGGGACCGGGAGGGTTATTGGAACGCGCTCCTGCTTTACGTCTTCACGCCCGGGATCAACACCACGCTGGTGCCGAAGGAGCGCGCGCCGCGGACCTATCAGGACCTGCTCGATCCACAATGGAAAGGGAAGATGGCCTGGAACCCCAACTCGATCGCCGGCGCCATCGGCTTCGTCGGCAACATTCTCACCAGCATGGGCGAGGTGCGCGGCACCGACTACCTGAAGGCGCTTGCGGGACAGAAGATCGTCAACGTCGAGGCGTCCGCGCGCGCAATTCTGGATCAGGTCATCGCCGGCGAATACGCCATCGGGCTGATGTCGTTCAACCATCACACCGTCATCAGCGCGCAGAAAGGTGCGCCGTCCGATTGGCTCAAGCTCGAACCGGTCCCGGTTGCGCTCGATGCCGTCGGCATCCTCAAGGACGCGCCGCATCCCAACGCGGCGCGGCTGTTGATCGAGTTTCTGACGTCCGAAGACGGACAACGGGCCTTGCAGAAGGCCGATTACCTTCCGGCCATGACCAGCGTGCCGGCAATGAAGCCGGGCCTGCGTCCCGAAGACGGTGCCTTCAAGGCCACGTTCTTTCGTCCGGACGAGACCTACGACCGCATTCCCCGTTGGCTGAAAGTCGTCAACGAGCTGTTCAAGTCCTAGCGTGCCGGCCGCGCCATCCCTTCCGACTGCTGCCGCCGTAGCGTGACATCGCCTTGCGATGAACCGCCACGCAAGAAACCAAACGGGGGATCGAATTGAATCTCGATGCGTCCAAGGAGAAGGTCGCGGCGCTCACCGCGCCGCGCAACGTCGTCCTGGTCGGCGCCAGCGACCGGCCGGGGAGCTGGGCGGCGCGCGTCTGGCACAATCTCAACCGCTACGAATTTTCCGGCCCGATCTATCTGATCAATCCGCGCCGGAGTGAGATCTGGGACCAGCCCTGCTATCCCGATTTCCATGCGCTGCCGCAGAATCCCGACCATATGGTCGTGCTGGTGCCAGCGGCCGCCGTGATCGACACGCTCCGACGCGGCGCCGCTGCCGGCGCACGCAGCGCCACGGTTTTTTCCGCCGGCTTCGGAGAAGGCTTCGATAGCGAGGCCGCGGCGCTCGGACGCGAGCTCGCGGCCGTCATTGCGCAGACCGGGCTCGGCGTGTCGGGCCCGAACTGCATGGGCAATGTCTGCGCCAAGAGCCGCCTGGTCACTTTGACCGAGGATCGTCCCCTGGCGGTGCGGCCGGGCCCGGTCGCGCTCGTCGGGCAGAGCGGCGGCATGATGATCTTCACCAATCAGGCGCTTCAGGAGCGCGGTATCTGGCCGGAATATCTGATCACCAGCGGAAACGAGGCCGGGCTCTCGATCGGCGATTACATCGCTTTCTTCGCCGATCAGCCCGAGCTCAAGGTGGTCATCATCTATGTCGAGGCGATCTCGCAGCTGGCAAAATTCAAGGCCGCCTGCCGCATGGCACGCGCCGCCAACAAGTCGATCGTCGCGGTCAAGCTCGGCCAGTCCGAAGGCGGGCGCAGCGCCGCCATGGCGCATACCGGCTCGCTCGCGGGCAGCGTCGAGGCCTTCGACGCGATCGCGGGCGAGGTGGGCGTTATCCGTGCCGACACCCTCGACGACGCGGTCGAGATCACCGAGCTGCTCGTGCACACCGGCGCCCCGCCGGGTCGCCGGCTCGGCGCCGTCACGCTCTCCGGCGCGTATCGCGGCCTTCTCCTCGATTCGGCGGAGCGCAACGGGCTGGAATTCCCCGCGCTCGCGCCCGCGACCACCGAGCGGCTCAACGCCGTGCTCACGGTCGGATCGCTCGTCGCCAATCCGATCGACGGCGGTTATGGGGTCCTGAGCAGCGCCGACAATTTCATGGCCAGCATCGACGCGCTGCAGGCTGACCCGAACGTGGACATGGTGCTGGTCCAGGAAGGATTGCCGCGGGCGCCGGGTTCCGATCGCGCCGAGCACTACATCGGGCTCGCCAACGACTACGCCGCGACGAGGGCAACAAAGCCGATCGCGTTCGTCACGCCCATCTCCCATGGCCAGACCGACTACAGCCGCGCGCTACGCGCGAAAGCCGGCCACGTATCGTTTCTGCAGGAGGCCTACAAGGCCTTGCGCGCGATCGCGAGCGTCGCACGCCGCGACGAGCGCGCGCGCCTGGCGCGCGGCACTACCCTGGAGGCTCACGCGCCGACGCTGGAACGCCACGCTCTGATCGAGCGATTGCGGGCGCGGGCGACGGCAACACCGGTCGCTCTCAACGAAAGCGAATCTAAGGAGGTGCTGCGCGCCTACCGCATCGCCACGCCGGCGGAAGCCCTGGCGACGTCGCGCGCGGCCGCGATCGAGGCTGCCGAGCGCATCGGGTATCCGGTCGTGCTCAAAGCGGTATCGGCGGAGCTCATGCACAAGTCCGAGGTCGGGGCGGTGACACTCGATCTCGCCGGTCCGGAGCAATTGTCGACGGCCTATGACCGCATGACGCAGCGTCTGGAGCAGCACCGCCTCACCGGCATGCTGGTCTGCCGGCAGATCCGAGGTGGCCTGGAACTCGTGCTCGGCCTTCACCGCGACCCCGAAATGGGCCTGGTGGTGATGGCCGGCAGCGGCGGCGTGCTGCTCGAGCTCATCAAGGACGTGACGTTCTGCGCGCCGCCGGTGAGCGCGGACAAGGCACGCGACATGCTCGCCCGCATGCGCGGCGCCAAGCTGCTTGCAGGCTATCGCGGGACGGCCGCGCTCGACGCAGATGCGCTCGTCGATGCGCTGGTCGCGCTCGGCCGCCTTGCCGTCGAGCTCGAAGACGTCGTGCAGTCCGTCGACATCAATCCGTTCGTTGCCTTGCCGCAGGGTGGATTGGCGCTCGATGCCCTGATCGTGCTGCAGCGGCAGCCGAATGCGGATCGATCGGCCTCGCCCTGAGCCGGACTGGACGCGCGTGCTGGGCTGTTGGTCGAACGCGCGCGGCGTGCTAGGGCACGGCACAACCGGCGGATCAGACCTGTTCCGCCATGCAAGCAGAGCGAACAGATGACCACGCCAGCACAAGACAAACAGAAAGAGATCACCTTCTTCGACGCTCATGCCGCCGCGGACGACTACGACGTGTTCACGCCGGAGGCGAGCGCGCGTCTGGTCGACGCATTCGTGCGGCTCACGGGGCTGCAGCCCCGCGCGCGCGTAGCCGATCTCGGATGCGGGTCGGGCACCTTCACCGCCTTGCTCGCGCGCGCCGGCTATGATTGCGTGGGGCTCGACATCAGCGCCAAACTGATCGCGGTCGGACAACGAAAGCATCCCGGTATCGAGTTTCTTGAAGGCGATATCGAGCACCTGCCGTTTCCGGATGCCAGCTTCGACGGCGTGCTTCTGAGCGGGGTCGTGCATCACTTTCCCGATCCCTCGCGTTGCGCCGCCGAGGTCTTTCGGGTGCTGCGGCCGCAGGGCCGCTTCCTCGCCTTCGATCCCAATCGCATGAACCCGTTCATGTGGCTTTACCGCGATCGGGCGTCGCCGTTCTACAGCCCGCTGGGCGTGACCGAGAACGAACGGCCCGTGCTCGCCCACGAGGTCTTGGCCGTGTTCGAGAACACCGGCTTCACGGTGTCCACGCATTATCTCTCCGGTCTCGCCTATCGCTACGTGGCCTCACAGCGAGCACGGTTGCTGCTGCCGGTTTACAACTTCATCGATGCGGTCGTGTTCGGCTTGGGTTTCATGGAGCGGCTGCGGCCATTCGTGCTGACCGTCGGCACCAAACGTTGATGCCGCCCGAACTCGACATCGTCATTCCCGTGTACAACGAAGGCGGCAACATCGTCGCGACTCTGGCCGGCCTTGCCGGCGCGGTGACCACGCCGGCGCGCGTGCTGATCTGCTACGATCATGCCGACGACGACACCCTGCCGGCGATCCAGGACAATTCGCAGGCCCATGCCGGCCTTCCCGTCGACTTCGTGCGCAATGCCGGACGCGGCGCCCACAGCGCGGTCATGACCGGCTTTGCCGCCAGCACCGCCCCATTCGTCCTGATGTATCCCGCCGACGACCATACCAACGCTCCGATGCTCGATCCGATGATGGCGCTCGCGCATGGAGGATGCGACATCGTCTGCGCCAGCCGCTTCATGCCCGGCGGCGCCATGGTCGGCTGCCCGCCCCTCAAGGCGGCGCTGGTGCGCACCGCCAACTTCACCCTGCGGCATCTGGCGCGGCTTCCCGCCACCGACGCCAGCAACGGCTTTCGCATGTTCTCGCGCCGCGTGATCGAGCAGATCGCGGTCGAGTCCGACCAAGGTTTTTGCTACAGCATCGAACTGCTGGTGAAGGCCCACCGACTAGGCTGGACGATTGGCGAGGTGCCGGTACGTTGGATCGAGCGCCAGCACGGCGCCAGCCGCTTTCGGGTTCTCAAGTGGCTTCCGGCCTATCTGCGCTGGTATGGCTACGCTTTCGCCACGACCTTTCTGCGTCGCCCCCCAGAGACGGTCGCCCTGAAGGACCGCGGCCCATGAGGACCCGATCAGCCATGAAATGGCCACGCATACGCTCCCGCCGCACGACTGCGGTGTCGCCGTGGATGAGCATCGTCGCACGCGAAGTCGAATTCTCCCGCGGCGAGACACCGCAGGTCTATCACGCTGTCAAGCAGGCCGATTATATCTCGATCGTCGCGCTCACCCCCGGCGGGAAGATTCCGATCGTGCGGCAGTACCGGCCGGTGATCGAGACGTTCTCATGGGAGCTGCCGGCGGGCCTGCTCGATCCCGGAGAGAGTCCGGCCGACGCCTGTCGCCGCGAACTGCTCGAAGAGACCGGATTGACTGCGCGCGCCATCCATCCTCTGGGTGAGAACTCGCCGTGCTCCGGGCGCCTCGACAACAGCATTCATAATTTCTTCGTCGAAGCCGGCGAACGCATCAAGGGATTCAAGCCGGAAGCGGGCATGACCGTGAAACTGGTGTCGCCCGCCGATCTCGCTCGCCTGATCACGAGCGGCGGTTTCGTCTCCCAGCTCCACATCGGCGCCCTGCTGCTCGCGGAGCTGCGTGGCTTTCTCGCCTTGCCGCGGACGGAGGCAAAACCGCGCACGGTGGGCAAAGCCCCGCGCGCGCGACGCTAGCTGGAGTACCTCTCGCGCTTGCGGGAGGAGATCGCCGAGGCTGCGGCTTGCACGGCGGCCCACTCATGCAATCATGCGCGCGATGCGATCAAGACCGCGCACAAACTTGATGCTGCCACGGTGCTTCGCGATGCGCTGGCAAAAGTCGGGAAACCGTCGGCGGACAATCTCGATTCCCTCGTCGTGCAACCAGACCGCCACCACCAGGAGTGTCAGCAGCCACGTCAGGTAGTAGTAGCGGCCGGCGCTGGCGTAGAACAACCCGACAGCTTGCTGCACCAGCGTCGCAACGGCAGTCAGGCGCAGCCACGGCTCCGCCCGTCGCCATAGCGCCATACGCACCAAGACGACGATCGCGGCGGCATGGAACGGTGCCATCGCGAGAGCTTCGGACGGCCCGGAGAGCCAACCGCCGATCTGCCGCAGCGCGCGCGTCAGATGCTCGCCCGCGACATCGAGATGCACGAGGTCGCCGAGCGCGGCAAGATAGGCTGCGGGCGGCATCGCCAGCAGAACCGGGTGCGCCGCAGTCGCGGTGAACAGGACCAGGGCACCGCCGTAGACCCAGTTGTGCAGCGCCATGCCCAGCACCGGCAGGAAGCCGATGCACAACCCGGCGACGTGGCGGTACTGCCGCTGCCACAGCGCCGCCACGCCGGCGCCCGCAAGCAGGATGCCGGCCGCCGGCGCGATGTTCGGGCGCACGAACAGCGCGAGCGCGAACAGCAGCCCGGCGCCGGCAGCGGCGGCGAAGCGATTGCGCGGACCCGCGGCGGTACGGCCGACCAGCAGCACGAAGCCGGCGAGAAAGAGCACGTAGGCGGCAGGATCGGCAAAGCCGCGCGCCGCCCACTTGACGTATTGCACCAGGCTCGAGCCGAACACGACGCCGATCGGCACGGCGGCGAACACCAGTGTCAGCGCCAGCGCCCAGCGCAACGGCAGGAAACGTCGGAACATGGCGAAGGCCAGGAACGGCAGCAACAGAATGAGTGAGAGATAGCCGAGATAGCTTTCGCCGAAGATCAGGTGTTCGACCGCGCGCAGGTAGCGCAATCCAGGCGTGAAGTAGAACACCGCCTCGGAGCCCTCGAGCGCACCAGTGATATCGCCCGCCAGGAACTGCCGCAACATGACGCGCGCATATCCGTCATAGACCAGCCCGTCGTCGCCGCTGTCGAACGGGCGCACGCCACCGAGAAAGCTCGCGTCGTTGAAGAACGCCACGGTCAACGTGACCGCCACCAGCGCGAACGACGGCAGGAGGCGGCGCGCCCGCACGCTGACCAGCAACGCCAGCACCATGGCCGTGCCGATCAAGGCGAGGCACGGCTCGACCAGCTGACGCACCCTGATGGTCGCGCTCGGTGCCAGACGCATCGCGAGCGGCTGCGCGATCGTTACCCCGAAAATGTGCCGCCCCACATCGTCAGGCGCGAGCGTGCGGCATTGCATGGCCGCGTGCGCGATCGGCTCGAAGCGCTCGTCCGCGCCTTCCCACAACACCTCGCCCCGCCAGCACAGCGCGCTGCCGACGAACGCGGCGGGGAAGCGATACATCACGAACCACGGCATCTCCAGCCGCCAGCGATGGATCAATGCGAGCGAGTTGCGCTCGCGCGACGCGCGCGTGACGTCGCTGACCTCCGAATTCCAGTTGTAGCCGTGCTCGTTGATGAACCCGAGGCGCAGCCACACCGGATCGGAGAAATCGATCCCGCTCACACGCCGCGACAAAGCCGTGCGGTCGTAGATGCCGTCGGCGGAAAACGCGAAAGCCTGCCGCGGGAACGCCTGACCGCGCCAGCAGCCCTCCTGCTTGGGGTCGCAGCGTCGCGCCGGCGGATACTTGGCGTCGAACTCCGCGGCCATGAACCGAAAAGCCGCCGGCGGCAGCGCAGCCTCGAGCGCCCCGCCCGCGCCGTCGACGAGAAAGACGTTGTGCCCCTCCTCGATGCGGGGCGCCTCAAGTCCGACCCGTGCCAGCACGCACAGCACAACCGCCGCCAGCACGCCGATCCATTGCATCCGCCGGCGCGAGATCGTCCCCGCCACCACGACAACGGCGGCGATGACCAGAAGCCCGTAGCGAAACAGGTCGTTGACGGGAAGACCGAGCGCCGCAACCACCAGCGCGAGCGCGGCAAACTTGAGCCAGGGCTGATGTTGGGCGCCCGGCGCAGATCGACTGCCGGAGGGGCTTGCGGAGGTCAATGCTCAAGGCTCATTTGGGGCCAACTGTATCGGTCATGGTTGTCGCATTAGCCCACCCGCCAGGAAAGGTCACTCATGCCGCCCGTGCTTGTGCTCTACGAAGACGTCTTCCCGAACGAGGCCATGCTCGCGCTGCCGGCATTGCCACGCATGATTTTTGTCGTGCACGGCGGCATCACCATTGCCGACCGCAGCTTGAGCGACGGCGACTCATGGCATGGCGAGGCTGCGGCGATGCTCGCGGCCGGCACGGGGGGCGCGACCTGCTGGCGATTCGAGCTGACCTCGGGCCCCGGCGCCGACAGCGTCAGAGCAGGTGTGAGCTCGCGTGCGAAGCTTTCGGCGCGGCTCGACACTTTGCCGGCGGGCGATCTCCTGCTGCGCGCCGACAGCGTCGGCTTCCCGCCCGGCGGCTGCGCCTATCTGCACCGCCATCAGGGGCCCGGCATCCGCTGTCTCCTCGAGGGCGGCATCCGCATCGACACCCACGGCCGCTCGACGTCGTACGGACCGGGCGGCGCCTGGTACGAGACCGGGCCCGACGCGGTGTTCGCGCAGGCCGCCGTCGATCGTCCCAGCCGCTTCATTCGCGTCATGATCCTGCCGCGCGCGCTCGTCGGCAAGAGTTCGATCCAATACGTCAACGAGGCCGACAAGGAGAAGCCGCGCGTGCAGCAATACAAGATTTTCGCCGACGCACCGATCGCCCGGCCGAAGG
>Ga0207643_10000232_pt1 | contig 38984 bp, 31 predicted proteins | sample KBSMisM62_FD_184313 | JGI IMG/M metagenome (GOLD analysis project Ga0207643, IMG submission 184313) | Miscanthus rhizosphere microbial communities from Kellogg Biological Station, Michigan, USA - KBS Miscanthus M6-2 (SPAdes) (version 2) | ecosystem: Host-associated > Plants > Roots >... | reverse complement strand
CCGCCGCCGACCCCGCCGCCGACCCCGCCGCCGACCCCGCCGCCGACCCCGCCGCCGGCAGAGCAGCTGGCACCGCCGGGTCGCGGACCGCCGGCGGGCGGTCGACCAGCTCCAGCAGCCGCCGCCCGGACTCGAGCGTGGCCCGCAGCACGAGCGCGGTCGCCGGCAGCGGCACCACCGCCTCGAACGCCGCGATGGCCAGCAGCGTGACCGCGGCGACGAGGACCGGGTCCAGCCGCCCGTCGCCGGCCGCGTGCAGGCAGGTGGCCAGCACCCCGGCGACGGTGAGCCCGGACACCAGCAGCGCAAGTCCTTCGACCAGGCCGGCCGCGACCGCGTCCCGGCGGCCGAGCCGGACCAGCTCGCCGTCCAACCGCTCGACCCGGTCGAGCGCGGCCCGGTCGGCACCGTGCACGACCAGCTCGGGCGCGCCGCCGAGCAGCTCGACCAGCTCGGCGGTGAGCTCCGCCCGGACCGCCGCCCGGCGCTGGCCGCTGCGGCCCGCCGCGGCCGCCAGCGCCGGCACCAGCACGCCGCCGGCCAGCAGCCCGGCCGCCAGCACCAACCCGGCGGACGGCAGCAGCAGGGCCGCCGCCACGACCGAGGCCGCCCCGCTCACCAGCGCGACCAGCGGCGGCGAGAGCCCGCGCAGGAACAGGTTCTGGGTCGCGTCGATGTCGCCGACCAGCCGGGCCAGCAGGTCGCCGTCCCGATCCCGGCCGGCCCGGTCCGGCAGCCGCACGGCCAGCAGCCGGACCGCGGCGACCCTGGTGCGGGCGAGCACCCGGAACGCGAGGTCGTGCGACACGAGCCGCTCGGCATACCGCGCCACCGGGCGGGCGACGCCGAACGCCCGCACGCCGACTATGACGACGGTCAGGGACAGCACCGGCGGGTGCTGCGCGCACCGGGAGATCAGGTAGCCGGCGAGCGTCATCAGCCCGACGCCGGCGAGCACTGCGGCCGCGCCCAGCAACACCGACAGCAGCAGCCGGCCGAGCGGTGGCCGGGCCAGCCGCACCAGCCGGACGAGTGTCCTCATCGGACGGCCGCCGCCTGGTCGGGCACCGGTGTCTCCGGGACCGCGGCCTCCGCGGCCCCGCTCTCGTCGGGCACCTCGGCCGGCCGGAGCTCCACCCTGCGGTCGGCCGGGACGAGGTCCGGCCGGTGCTCGATGACGAGCACGGCCCGGCCCGCGGCCACCCGCCCGATCGCGTCGCACACCACCGCCGCCGTCTCCGGGTCGAGGTTGGCCGTCGGCTCGTCGAGCACCAGCAGCGGCGCGTCCCGCAGCAACGCCCGGGCCAGCGCGACCCGTCGCTGCTCACCGGCCGACAGCCCGCGCCCGCCGGCCCCGATCCGGGTGTCGTAGCCGAGACGGAGCTCGGCGACGAACCCGTCGACGCCGGCCAGCCGCGCCGCCTCGGCCACCCGCTCCGGCGAGGCGTGCGGGTCGCCGAGGGCGATGTTGTCCCGGATCGTGCCGCGGAACATCGTCGGGCGCTGCGGCAGCCAGCCGACCTGCCGGTGCCACCAGTCCGGGTCGAGCGTGTCCAGGTCGTGGCCGTCCACGGTCACCGCGCCGCGGTCCGGCCGGCACAGCCCGAGCAGCACGGCGGCCACCGTGCTCTTGCCCACCCCGCTCGGCCCCACCAGCGCGACCACCTCGCCGCGGCGCAGCCGCAGGTCCAGCTCGTGCAGCACGGGACCGGACCGGCCGGGCCGCGCGACCGTGACCCCGGTCAGCCGGATCTCCCGCCAGTCCGGGCACCGGCCGGTCGCCTCCGCCGGCGCCGCCTCCGGCCCGAGCAGGTCGAGGATGCGCTCGGCCGCGGCCAGCCCGTCGACGCTGGCGTGATACTGCGCGCCGAGCGACCGGATCGGCGCGTACAGCTCGGGCGTGAGCAGCAGCACGGTGAGCGCCGCCTGCAGGCCGAGGTCGCCGTCGATCACCCGGACCCCCAGGATCACGGCGACCAGTGCGGTGCCGATCGTCGCGGCCAGGTCGAGCACCGCGCCGGACAGGAACGACACCCGCAGCACCTGCATCGTCGTCAGCCGGTACTGCTCCGCGCTCGCACCGACCAGGTCCGCCTGCGCCTCGGCCCGGTTGTACGCGCGCAGCGTCGGCAGCCCGCGCACGACGTCGAGGACGTGGTTGGACAGCCGGGACAGCGCCTGCCAGCGGGCCCGGGCCCGCTCCTCGGAGAACCGGCCGACCAGCGCCATCAGCACCGGGATCGCCGGCAGCGTAACGAGCATGATCGCCGCGGACGTCGGGTCGATCGCCAGCGTGACGGCCAGGACCGCGACCGGCACCGCGACCGCCAGCACCACCTGCGGCAGGTAGCGGGCCAGGTAGGTCTCCAGCGCGTCCACCCCGGCAACCGCGGCGGTGGCGATCTCGGCGCTCTCCACCGGGACACCCGGCGCGGCCCCGCCGCCGCGCGCACTGCCGCCGGCACCGCTGCCGGCGCTGCCGCCGGCCCTGCCACCGCGCGCATTGCCGCTGGCACCGCTGCCGGCACCGCTGCCGGCACTGCTGCCGGCATTGCTGTCGGCACGGCTGCCGGCATTGCTGTCGGCACGGCTGTCGGCATTGCTGTCGGCACGGCTGCCGGCACGGCTGCCGGCATTGCTGTCGGCACGGCTGCCGGCACCGCTGCCGGCGCCGCGGAGCCGGTGCCGGACCAGTGCCCGCCGGAGGTCGGACATCACCCGGCCGGCCGCCCACCGCCCGACCGACTCGACCGAGCCGGCGAACGCGGCCCGGGCGACGACGAGGCCGACCAGCACGGCCAGCAGCCGCCCCTGCTCGGCTACCGGCCGGCCGTCGAACGCCCCCGCGACCAGGGCGGCCACCACCACCGCCTGGCCGAGCACGCAGGCGCTGGCGGCGAGCCCGAGCACGACGTCCACGCCGAGCGCGACCCGGGCGGCCCGGGTGCGGCGCAGCAGCCTGGGGTCGAGTGCCCGCACCGGTCAGAGCCCCTCGCCGACGTCGGCCAGGGTCAGCCGCCGCCGGAACACGTAGTAGGTCCAGCCCTGGTAGAGCAGCACCAGTGGCAGGAACACCGCCGCCGCGATCGTCATCACCTTCAGCGCGTACGGGGAGGAGGACGTGTTCTGCACGGTCAGGTCGAAGGCCGAGTTGGTGCTCGACACCATCACCCGCGGGTACAGCTGCACGAACAGCGCCGCGATGGTCCCGCCGAGAGCGACCGCGGTCGCGGTGAACGCCCAGGCCTCCCGGCGCATCTGCACCAGCACCGCGGCGGCGATCGCGCCTACGGCGGCCAGGATGAGGACGACGCCGGGGACCCACCCGGACGCCAGCGACTGGGTCCAGACCACGAAGCCGACCACCAGCGCTGCGGCGATCGGGGCGAGCACGAGCGACACCGCGTGGGCGCGGCCGCGGATCGGGTCGGCCACCTTCAGCGCCAGGAACGTCGAGCCGTGCAGCGCCGCCAGCACCGCCACCGTCACGCCCACGTACAGCCCGTACGGCGTGAGTATGTCGACGAATCCGCCGGTGAACTCCTGGTTCGAGTCGATCGGCACGCCGTGCAGCAGGTCGCCGAGCGCGACGCCGATCAGCAGCGGCGCGAGCAGGCTGCCCGCGGTGAGCAGGATGCTCCAGTTCCGCCGCCACCGCGGCGTGTCCCGGTGGCCGCGGTATTCCACCGCGACGCCGCGCACGATCAGCGCGGCCAGCACCAGGATCAGCGCCGGGTAGAAGCCGGAGAACATCGTCGCGTACCAGCCCGGGAAGGCGGCGAACATCGAGGCGCCGGCGACGACCAGCCAGACCTCGTTGCCGTCCCAGAGCGGGCCGATCGAGCTCACCGCCAGCCGCCGCTCGGTGTCCGTGCGGCCGACCAGCCCGTGCAGCATGCCGACCCCGAAGTCGAACCCCTCGAGCACGAAGAACCCGGTCCACAGCAGGGTCACCAGCGTGAACCAGACCAGCGCGAAGTCCATCGCCGGCTCCTTGTCAGTAGGTGGCGACCTGCGGCCGGCGCTCGTCCGGCTCGGGTGTGGGCTCGGCCGGCCCCAGCGGGCGGCGGGCGTACCGGACCATCAGGGCCCAGCCCACGACCCCGAGGATCAGGTAGAGCAGCCCGAACGTGACGATGCTCGTCACCACCGCCGCGGTGCCGAGCGACCCGGACACCCCGTCCGAGGTGCGCATCAGCCCCTGCACGATCCAGGGCTGGCGCCCGTTCTCGGTCAGCATCCAGCCGGCCGTGTTCATGACGAACGGGAGCAGGACGGCCCAGACCGCCAGCCGGTTGAACCAGCGCGCGTCGAGGATCCGTTTGCGCCGCAGCAACCAGCCGCCCCAGAGGGCCAGCAGGAACAGCAGCCCGGCCGTGTACGCCATCCCGCGCATCGACCAGTACTGCACGAACACGTTGGGCACGTAGTCGTTCGGCCCGTACTGCTGCTGATACTGGGCGTTCACCTCGTTGAGCCCCTGCACCTGGCCGTTCCAGGAGTTGGTCGCGAGCAGCGAGAGCAGGTGCGGGATCTGGATGACCTTCGTCGGCGTCTCGTCCCGGTTGCCGCCGCCGATCTGGAACAGCGAGAACGAGCAGGGCTGGCAGGTCTGCCACTGCGCCTCCGACGCGGCGATCTTCATCGGCTGGTACTTGGTCACCACGACGCCGAGCTCGCTGCCGACGAACATGGCGAGCAGCGCGCCGGGGACGAGCACGGTCAGCGAGAGCTTCGCGGTCCGGCCGAACAGGTCCGCGTCCGAGCGGCGCAGCAGGTGCCAGGCCGACACCGCGAGCATCACGGTCGCGCCGGTGACCAGCGAGGCCAGCACGACGTGGGTGTAGGCCCAGAGGAAGACGGGGTTGCGCAGCACCGCCCAGAAGCTGGTCAGCTCGGCCCTGCCGTTGGCGAGCTGGTAGCCCACCGGGTGCTGCATCCACGAGTTCGCCGCCATGATGAACGCGGCCGACAGCAGCGCGCCGAGCGCGACCAGCCAGACCGTGACCAGGTGCAGCCGGGGCGAGAGCCGGCCCCAGCCGAACACCCACAGGCCGAGGAACGTCGACTCGAGGAAGAACGCGGCCAGCCCCTCGATCGCCAGCGGCGCACCGAACACGTCGCCGACGAACCGCGAGTAGTCGGCCCAGTTCATGCCGAACTGGAACTCCTGCACCAGCCCGGTCACCACGCCGACCGCGATGTTGATGATCAGCAGGGTGCCGAAGAACCGGGTGAGCCGCAGGTAGCCGTCGTCCCGGCTGCGATACCAGGCGGTGTGCAGCACGGCGGTGAGCACGGCAAGCCCGATGGTCACCGGAACGAACAGGAAGTGGTAGATGCTCGTCATCGCGAACTGGAACCGGGAAAGGTCCACAGTGGACATCGGCACTCCTCGTCGTTCTCCGGCCGCCCGCGTCGCCGCGCGCCGCGGCCCGCAGCGGCGCCGGCTCAAGCAGACAGCGGCCGCTGCCGGGCCGCGTCATCCCGCGCGGATAGAGGCGCGTCTCAGACGAGCTGCAGCTCCCTGGCCCGCCGGATCGCGTCGTTGCGCCGGGGCGCACCGAGCTTGCGCAGGATGCCGCGGACGTGCGACTTGACGGTGTTCACCGACACGAACATCAGCTCGGCGATCTCCTTGGTCGACAGCAGCGCCGACAGGTAGCCGAGCACCTCCTGCTCCCGAGCCGTCAGCGGTTCGACGACCACGGGCCGGCCGGGCATCGGCGCGGGCAGCTGTGGGGACGCGCCACGGCTGCCGACGCCCGGCCGGCGGCCGCGGCCCGCACCGGTGCCGCGGCGCGACCCGACCACGTCGGATCCCGCCGCCTGGAGGAGGCCGCGCAGCTGCGGCGGCGCCTCCAACACCGGCCGGAGCAGCCGCTGTTCTGACGCGGTGCGCAGGGCCCGGTCGGCAGCCTGCTCGGCGACCTTCCGGTCCTGCCCGGCGAGCGCAGCCTCCGCCCGCAGCAGCCACGCCTCGACCCGGACGCCGAGGGTCAGGTCACCCCGCCGGAGCAGGGCCGCCACCTCCCCGGTGGCCCGCTCGACCTCGCCGCCCGCCAGGTGCGCCCTCGCCGTCTCGAGGCAGACGTCCGGCCCGCCGTGCCCGCCCTCGGCCAGCTCCCGCAGCGCCCGCTCGGGCCGGCCGCTGGCGGTCCAGACGCCCGCGGCCGCGGCCGCCAGCATCCCGTCCAGCCAGCCGGGCGGGCCCTCGCGGCCGGCCGGGTGCCGGGTCGCGGCCAGGACGGACAGCGCCTGCTCCGGCTGTCCGGCCGCGCGCAGCGACCGGGCCCGCACCAGGCCGAGCACGGCCGGCACGACCGGGTCGTCCCCGCCGGCGACCCGACCGGCCGGCTGGCCCGCCGCGGAGCCGGCCCGCAGCCCCGCCGGCTGGTCCACCGGAGAGTCCGCCCACTGCCCCGCCGGCCGGCCCGCCCGAGCCGCCGCCCGCTGGCCCGCCGACCGGCCCGCCCGAGAGTCCGCCCGCTGCCCTGGCCGGCCGGCCCGGGAGTACGCCGGAGTGTCCGCCGCGTGATCCGCCGGCTGGTCCGCCTCGGCGGCGGATCCGGTCTCGACCGCGACCAGGGCCAGCGCGGCGAGCGCCTCGGCCTGACCAGACCGCCGGCCGCCGGCCCGGTCGGGGTCGGCCGGGACCGGTTCGGTGCCGGCGCGCTCGGCCAGCTCCCGGGCCGCGGTGAGGTGGCCGCGCAGCGCCTCGACCAGCGCCGCCCGGGCGGTCAGCACCGACCGCACCGGGGAGAACGGCGGCCGCGAAGCGGCCGCCTCCCCGGCCAGGTCCTCGGCGAGCACCGCCGCGGCCGCGTCGAGCCGGCCGGCCCGCAGCAGCGCGGCCCCGATCTCGGCCAGCACGGTCGTCCGGCTCTCGGCTCCGGCCGAGCCGCCGCCGGCCTCGATCTCCGCCGTCGCCCGGTCCAGCGCGGCCCGGGCCTCCATGGCCCGGTCGGCGTCCCCGGACAGCCGGGCCAGCCCGGCCCCGGCGACCGCGAGGGCGAGCGCGAGTGCCCCGGCCCGGTCCGGCGGCACGTCGTCGACCAGCTCCTCGGCCCGTCCGAGCTGCTTCGCCGCGACCTCCGCGTCTCCGCGGGCGACCGCGACCGCGGCCAGGACCACCGCGGACTGGGCGCCGCGGCTGTCCGGCGGCATGCCGGAGAAGACGGCCAGCAGCCGGCGCGCCTGCGGGCCGGCCGACAGGTGGGCGACGGCGTACCCGTTGACCAGCGCCGACGCGGCCTCCGGCCAGTCCAGCGCGGTGGCAAGGTGGATCGCGGCGTCCACGCTGCGGTCGCCGGCCGCGCACCACTCCCCGGCCCGCCGGTGCAGTCGCCGGCTCGACCCGGCCGACCGGCGGCCGGCCAGCAGCCGGACCAGCAGCGGGTCCATCCGGTGGCAGTCCTCGTGCCGGCGGCACCGCTGCAGCAGGGAGGTGCGGCGGCCGAGGTCGTCGAGCGCCTGCCGGGCGGCCGGCCGCCCGGACAGCTCAACGGCGAGCGCGCCGGGCACGTGCTCGACCAGGCCGACCTGGGACAGCAGCTGCACGTCGGCGGGCGGCAGCGGGGCGAGCACCTCCGCGTCGAGGTAGTCGGCGATGTCGGCGTCGGCCGCGGTCGCCACCGCGCGGTCGTCGTGCCCGCGACCGGGACCGGCAGCGCCGAGCCGCTCGGCCGCGGCGAGCGCGGTCAGCGTCACGCCGGCCATCCAGCCGCCGGTGCGGCGCAGCACCGCGCGCACGCACTCGTCCGACGGCGTGACGCCGTGCAGCGCGAAGATCTCCCTGGCTTCGGCCTCGGTCGCCGCGAGGTCGTCCGCACGGATGTCGGTGACGGAGCCGTCGAGCCGGTGCCGGAGCCGGTGCACCTGCGGGTCGCCGCGCGAGGCCAGCACGAGTCGCAGCGCCGACCCGGCGTGCCTGGCCAGGAAGTCGAGCTCCTCGGGCACCTCCGAGCCGGCGAGCAGGTCGGCGTCGTCGAGGACGAGCAGGACCGGCTCGGCCCGGCCGTAGAGCGCGGCGGCCAGCAGGTGCACCGGTGTGCCGGCCGGCTCGATCTCCCCCGACGGCACGGCGAGGCCGACCCGGTCGAGCCCCGCCAGCACGTACGACCAGAACGTGCCGGGATCGCGGTCGGCCGCGTCCAGGCTTACCCACACCGGCACGCCGGGCACCTGACCGGCGGCCAGCCAGGACCGCAGCAGCGTGGTCTTCCCCGCCCCGGCCGGCGCGGTGACGAGCGTGATCTGTCCGTGCGCGGCCGAGGCCAGCCGATCGATCAGCCTCGGCCGGCTCAGCGCCGACCGGCCGGCCTCCGGCGGGTCGAGCTTGGACATCATCAACTGTCGGCCCGTTGGCTCGAGCCTGTCGCGCGAAACGTCCCCGACCATCGCCGCCCCCGTGTCTCCGAACGCCCGACGGCGCCCGACGGGAGGATTGTGTGCTCGCCGAATGGGTATATTCATCGGCTTGCCTGGGTGATCCTTGGTTACGCAACGTGCAGATCGCTCCGCGATCGACTACTATCCGTGCAACTTTGACCACGATCTCCCACTAGGTAAAGGACCCGTAGAGACAAAGTTCTCATGAAGTAAGTTGCCCGGCCCGGCGCCCGCACGGTTGAGTAACCGATCGGCGACCCTGTGCCAGGGATCTATGAGAGCGCTGCCGCACTCTCCCGGGGGAACGGGACGACGAGGGACGGGAGACCGGGTGGACGTGTCGCTCGGCCGGGAGGCCGCCGGCGGCGGCGACCTGCGACCGGAGCCTGCCACGCGCACGCTCGACCGCCGGGGCCAGGTGCGGCGCAGCCAGTTGCTCGCCCGCCTCGACGCCGTCTCCGACCGGGTGCCGGTGATCGTGCTCGCCGCGCCGGCCGGCTACGGCAAGACCACCGCGCTGCGGCAGTGGGTCACCACCGGCCGCCGTCCGGTCGGCTGGGCGAGCCTGAACCCGTCCGACGACGACCCGGCCCGGCTCGCCGGGCACCTGGCGCGTGCCCTGCACGAGCTGCCGATGCCCGCGGCCACGGCCGACCGGCTGGCTCGGATACCGGCCGCCGGGCCGGCGACCGCGCCGGCCCTGCTGCTTCCGTCCGTGCGCGAGCTGCGCGGTCCGGCCCTGCTGGTCCTCGACAACGTGCAGGACGTCCTGTCCCCGGAGTCGGTCGCGCTGCTGCGGGCGGTGTTCGAGCGCGCCGACCCGCACGGGTTACAGGTAGCTGTCGCGTCCCGCAGCCGGCACGCGCTCGCGCTCGCCGGCCTGCCCGCCGGCGCCGGGCACGCAGAGCTCGGCCGCGAGGAGCTGCAGTTCTCGGAGGCCGAGAGCCGGCAGCTGTTGTCGACCGGGGCCCGCTTCGAGCCAGGCACCGTACGGGCCGTGCAGCGGCGTACCGAGGGCTGGGTCGCCGGCATCTACCTGGCCGCGCTCGCCGGGCGGCAGGACACCAGCGGGGCGGGCGAGGCCGAAGCGATCGGCGGCGACGACGTCTTCATCGCCGACTACTTCCGGGACGAGCTGCTGTCCGCCGAGCCGCCGGAGAGCGTCCGGTTCCTGCTGCGGACCTCGGTCCTGGAGCGGATGTCCGGCCCGCTGTGTGATGCGCTGCTCGACCGCACCGGCTCAGCCGTCCGGCTCGCCGACCTCGACCGCCGCGGCCTTTTCGTCGTCCCGATGGACCGGGACGGCGAGTGGTACCGCTACCACCGGCTGTTCCGGGAGATGCTGCTGTCCGAACTGCGCCGGCGCGAGCCCGGCGAGGAGTTCCGGCTGCACCGGCGCGCGGCGGCCTGGCACGAGCAGGCGGGCCGGCCGGAGCCGGCGGTCACCCATGCGTTGGCCGGCCGGGACGAGCTGACCGCCGCCCGGCTGATCAACGGCCTTGCCCTGGACCTGCCCAGCGGGACGCGGCTGGTCCGGATGCGGGGTTGGCTCGGCCGGCTCGACGACGACACGCTCATCGCCTGCCCGCCGGTCGCGGTCACCGCAGCCTGGATCTGGGCGCTGTCCGGCGACCCCGTCCGGGCGCAGGCCAGCGTGCTGCGAGCTGAGAAGGCCGTCGTCGCCGGGCCACTGCCGGACGGCAGCAGCTCGCTCGACTCCGCGGTGGCCACGTTCACCGCGCTCAGCTGCCCGCTCGGGGTGGACCGGATGGTCGAGGACGCGAGGACCGCGGTCCGGCTCGAGCAGCCCGGCAGCCCGTGGCGGTCCACCGCGCTGGTCGCCCTCGGTGTGGCCCACGTGCTGACCGGTCAGCCGGCGGACAACGAGCTGACCGCGGCGGCCGAGCCCGGCCCGGACGGGCAGCGGCTCGCGGCCGTGCTTGCCCACGCCGAGCTGGCGCTGCTCGCCCTCGAACAAGGCGAGCGCGGAGCCGAGACGCACGCGCGGGCCTCGCGTGACCTGGTGGAGAGCGGACAGCTGCGGGAGAGCGTCCTGGCGATGCTCACGTACGCGGTGTGCGCCTGGGTCGCCGCGCGCCGGTCGGACCTCGAGGCGGCCCGGCGGCTGGCCGGTGCGGCGCAGCGTCTCGGCGCGGACCCCTCGCCGGCCGCGTTCCCCTGGCTTGGCGCCCAGGTGGCGGTCGTGCTCGGCCGGGTGTCGCTGGAGCTCGGCGACCTGGCGGCCGCGCGGACGCGGGTCGACGAGGCCCGCCAGCACCTGTCCCGCCTGCTCACCGACGGCATCCTGGAGGCCAGGGTGCAGGACCTGGTCGACCGGCTGTCCCGGCACGACGGCCGGGTGCGCGCCTCGACCGCCATGTCGCTGACCGCGGCCGAGGTGCGGGTGCTGCAGCTGCTGCCCACCCACCTGTCCCTCGGCGAGATCGCGGAGGAGCTGCACGTGTCCCGGAACACGGTGAAGACGCAGGTCGCGGCCACCTACCGGAAGCTCGGTGCCGCCACCCGGACGGCCGCGGTGGAGCGGGGACGGGAGCTCGGCCTGCTGCCGACCTGACCGCCGCCCCACGGCCCGTGCGCGAGAAGCGCGAGAAGGGAGCCGCGCCGCTCATGCCCACCCTGGTCGTCCTCACCTACCGGGACGAGACCTCCGCCGCCACCGCCGGTGAGCAGGTGCAGCGGCTGGTCCGGCATCTGCGGATCGAGCCTGAGGCGGTGGCCGTGGTCCGCCGGGACCGGGACGGGTGGTTCCACCTGACCACCAACCACCAGCCGGCCGCCGGCGAGGTGAGCTCGGGCCTGGTGTGGATGCTGGTGTCCGCGCTGCTGTTCGCCGCGCCGCCGGCCCGGCCGGCCGGCGCCGGCCTCGACCCGGTGCTGGAGCTGGTCAACGCCGGCGGGCTCGGCGGGCACTTCCAGGAGGAGCTGCGCGACCGCCTCGGCCCGGGCACGTCCGGGCTGTTCGTCCTGGCCGAGGGCGGCACCGACCGGCTCGTCGACGTGCTCGGGCCGTACGGCGGCGACCTGCTGCGGACCACGATGAGCGCCGAGCGGCTCGCCGCGCTGCGGGAGGCGCTGCCCGCGGCCGCCGAGGCGATGGCCCTCAGCGGAGGTCGAGGCCGAGCTCCCGGGAGCGGATGACCGCATCGCCGCGGGAGGAGACGCGCAGCTTCCGGTAGATCGAGCTTGTCTGCGTCTTCACCGTGGAGTGCGACACGTGCAGCCGGTCGGCGATCTGGCCGAGCGAGAGGTGGGTGGGCAGCAGCGGCAGCAGTCGCAGCTCGGCCGCGGTCAGCGCCGACGCGCCGACCGAGTCGTCGAGGATCTGATCGAGGCTGCCCCGCAGGGCGCGGGCCTGCTCGGGCAGCACGCCCAGGCCTGGGCGGTGGGCGAGGACGTCCTCGGCCTGCCGGAGGGCGGCGTCGGCACCGCCGGAGTCGCCGAGTCCCACGTAGAGCCGGGCGAGCTCGAGCAGCGCCTGCACCGGCACGACCGGGATCGAGTAGACCAGCAGCGGGCGCAGCCGCGCGGTCTGCGCCGCGTACCGCCGCGCGGCCGCCATGTCACCGCGGTGCAGCGCGGCCCGGCCGGCCCACGCGTAGACCAGCGCGCTGGTCCAGTACGTCTCGAAGTGGCCCTCCCGCACGATCGACACGGCATGGTCGACGTACCCGTCGATCGCCGTCCAGTCGTCCCGCTGGGCGGCGACGATGCACCGCTCGGCCAGATCGAGCGAGGCCAGTGGCAGCGCCCCGGCCCGAGCGGAGTGATGCACGGCGTTGGCGAAGATCGGGTCGGCCAGCTCCGGCTCGCCGTCGAGCAGGTGGGAAACGGCCTCGGTGTGCAGCATCGTCGCCCGGTACGGGCTGGTCAGCGGCAGCTCGTCGAAGCCCTGCCTGGCGTCGCGGCGCATGGCCTCGACGCCGTCCCGAGCGAGGATCGCCCGCAGGTAGGCCAGCAGCCCGCCCATCGTGCTGCCGTCCGGAAGCGTCCCGCTGGGTGGGGCGTGCTCGGCAATCGCCGCCAGCCGCTCAGTCTCTGCCGACTGCCCCAGCAGCGCGAAGATCAGCGCACCGTGCGCGGCGATCGCCGGGTAGCGCTCGATCCCGCGACCCTCGTCGAACCAGGTCATCCAGCGCAGCGCCGTGTCCACCCGCCCGCTCGCCCAGACCGGCTGCATCCGGTCCAGGACGAGCCGGGCCACCAGGTCGGCGTCGCCGGCCAGCTGCGCGTGCTCGATCGCCTCGTCCGGCCTGGAGTTCGTCTCCAGCCAGGCCGCGGCATGCTGGTGCAGCCGCCCGACGAGCTCGGGCTCGCGCCGGTGCAGCTCGGCCAGCAGCAGCTCCCGGAACAAGTGGTGGTACCGGTACCACTCGCGGCGCCGGTCGAGCGGGATCACCAGCAGGTTCCGCCGCTCCAGTTCCTCGAGCAGGCGGGCCGAGCCGGCGCCGTCGACTATCGCGTCGCACAGCGGCCCGCAGATCCGCTCCGCCACCGACGTCCTGGTCAGGAACTCGATCTCGGCCGGCGAGAGCTGGGCGAACAGCTCGGCCCGCAGGTAGCCGTCGACGAACTGGTCCACCGCGCCGGAGCTGATCGCGGTGACCGGCCGCGCGCCGGTCCGCACCGCCAGACCGGCGAAGTAGAGCCCGATCGGCCAGCCCTCGGTGAGCTCGACCAGGGTCTCCGCCCGCTCCCCCGCCGTCCCACCACCGAGGCGGTCGAGCAGCGCCTCCGCCTCGTCCGGGCTCATCGCGAGGTCCTGCGCGGTCAGCTCGACCAGCCGGCCCTGCAGCCGCAGTCGCGACAGCGGCAGCGGCAGCGCGTGCCGGGACGCCATCACGACCTGCCACCCCGGCGGCAGCCGCAGCGCGAACTCGGTCAGCACGTACTGGCACTCCTGGTTGACGACGGCCTCGACGTGGTCGAGCACGACGGTGGCCGGCTCGGCCTCCGGGTCGATCGCCTCCATCAGCGTCGGCACCGCGGTGACGTCCGCGTTCCGGCTGATGTGCGCGACCAGCCCGGAGTCCACCGCGCCGAGCCGGGTCAGCGCCACCGCGAGGCCGGTCAGCAGCACGGCCGGGTCGTTGTCGCCGTCGTCGCAGGAGATCCAGGCGCTGCGCGGTTGCCGCCGCTCGGCCCACTGGGCCAGCAGCGTCGACTTGCCGTAGCCAGCCGGGGCGACGACCGTGACCACCGGCACCGGCCCGGCCGACTCCAGCAGGGCGAGCAGGCCGGTGCGGGGCACCAGGCTGGGCCGGAGCACGGGCGGGTGGAGCTTGGTCTCCAGATCGAACGGCAGCTCCGCCGCGGGAACCGTCCCAGTCCCGGCGGCGGGGCCCGTCCGCGACATCGACGCCACCACGAGGGAATCTAACGATCGGGGCGAGCCTTCTTCAACCGCCACGACGTCGAGCGGGCTCCGCCAGCTGCCGGGCCGGATGTCCGCCGCCTGCCAGCCGCCGTGCACAGCGCCGCGGCGCCGAGGTCAAGCCGGAGCCGCGGGCTCGGCCCCCGCCGTGGGTCTCCCCGCGGCCGTGCGCGCCTGCCGCCGGCTGACCAGGAGGTATTTCACGCCCTCCATGGTGAGGAAGGCGGTGAAGACGGCGATGAGGATCGGTGCGGTCTCCAGCGCCCCGACCTGGGTCAGGAACGCGGCCAGCAGGACCATCGAGAACGGCGCCGCCGCCAGCGCCCCCGGGGTGGCCGCGAGCACGCAGGCGAACGCCAGTCCCAGCGGCACCCCGGGGATGACCTCGTGGACGATCACACCGGCCGTTCCGCCGATGAACAGCGACGGGAAGATGGGGCCGCCCACGAAGCCGCTGCCCTGGCTGACGCCGAAGGCGAGCATCTTCGCGATGAGCGTGGCGACGAGCAGGCCGAGGCCCAGGGTCTCCGAGCGGTCGAGCACGGTCTTGAGTTGGTCGCCACCGCTGAACATGGTGAGCGGCAGGGCCACCCCCAGGACCCCGAAGACCACGCCGCCCAGCACCGACTTGGCGATGTCCGGGACCTTCAGCCGGCCGAACAGCCGCGCCGCCGCCATCGTGACCGCGACGAGCACCGTCACCAGAACGGCCGCGAACAGGCCGAGGAGGACCCCGGCGAGCAGGTGCCAGTCTTTGAAGTCGTACTGCGGCACCTGGTAGTAGTCCAGGAACACGGCGCCGGCGATGACGAAGTAGATGCCGAACGAGACGCTCGACGCCACGATCGTCGCGGCCAGGCTCTTCGCGAACCGCTGGCCGCCCGGGCGGGCCACCTCCATGATCAGCATCACCACGATCAGCGTGCTGGAGAACAGCCCGCCGTACGCGCCGGCGAACCCGGCCAGGGTGCTCACCTGGGCGTCCTCGGTCTTGAGCGCACGTCGTCGAGCGATCCAGCTGCCGAGTCCGCCTCCCATCGACCCGAGCGCCTTCTCCGGACCGAGGCTGGCCCCGCCGATCAGCGACACCGCGGAGACGGCCGCGATCCCGGGCACCAGCCCGACCTCGACGCTGCCGGTCTGCAGGTCGTCGAACAGGCCGGGGGTCTTCCACGGCAGCCGGGTCAGGCGACGCACCAACCCGACCGCGATCCCCGCCGCGACGGCGACCGCCACCCACCACCAGTGCCCGCCGAACCAGCCCGGGTCGGAATCGCTGTACCACTTGCCGCCGACCGTGATCAGTCCGACGAAGATCAGCGCGGCGAACGCGCCGAACACGCCAAGGACCACGGCGTACGCCAGCAGGACCCAGAACTCCCGCTTCTGGGTGACCGGCACTGTGAGGGACTGCCCGGATGCCGCCGTCACGCACCCACCCTCCCGAGGCCGGCGCGGGCCCACATCCCTCACCGCGAATGAGGCGGCGGCCGTCCACTCATTCACGAGGGATGGTGACGATCCGCCGGCCGGTACGGACGGTGGCGGGGAAAGGGGGGATTCGCGTGACCAAGCAGATCGACGTCCTGACCACGGTCGAGGTGGCCGACCCGGCCGCGCGCCGGGTCCGGCGGACGCCCTCGACCCCGCCGCCCCGCCGCTCGGACCGGGTTGCCCGCGGCCTGGCGACCCGCAGGGAGATCCCGCTGGAGTCGCACGCTGTGCTCGACACGTCGCCGCTGCGGGCCGATCCGGTCGAGCTGCTCGAACGGCAGGCCGCCAGCCGGGTGCCCGAGCTGGTGCCGATCCGGTACGGGCGGATGCTGGTCTCGCCGTTCACCTTCTACCGTGGTGCCGCCCTGGTCATGGCGGCCGACCTGGCCGGCACGCCGACCACCGGGCTGCGCGCCCAGCTGTGCGGTGACGCGCACCTGTCCAACTTCGGCATCTTCGCCTCGCCGGAGCGGCACGCGATCTTCGACCTCAACGACTTCGACGAGACGCTGCCGGGCTCCTTCGAGTGGGACGTCAAGCGGCTGGCCGCCAGCCTGGAGATCGCCGGCCGGGACAACGGCTTCAAGCGCAAGGAACGCAAGTCGGTCGTCCTGGCCGCGACCCGCTCGTACCGGGAGGCGGTGCGCGGCTTCGCCGACCAGTCCCACCTCGACGTCTGGTACGCCCACCTCGATGTCGACCGCGAACTGGCCAAGATCAAGCCGCTGCTGCGGCGGGACCGGGTCGCACTCACCGAGAAGCTGATCGCCAAGGCCAGGACCAGGGACAACCTGCAGGCATTCGACAAGCTGACGACCACGGTCGACGGCGAGGCGAGGATCGTCGCCGACCCGCCGCTGATCGTGCCGGTCACCGAGCTGGTGCCGGAGCTGGAGGCGACCGAGCTGTTCGGCCGGCTCCGCGCGCTGGTGTCCGCCTACCGCCGCACGCTCACGACCGACCGGCGGCACCTGCTCGAGCAGTTCCGGCTGGTCGACATGGCCCGGAAGGTCGTCGGCGTGGGCAGCGTCGGGACCAGGGCGTGGATCCTGCTGCTGGAGGGCCTGGACCACAACGACCCGATCATCCTGCAGGCAAAGGAGGCGCAGCCCTCGGTGCTGGAGGAGTACGCCGGCCGCAGCCTGTACGCGAACCAGGGCCAGCGGGTGGTCTCCGGCCAGCGGCTGATGCAGGCCAGCTCGGACATCTTCCTCGGCTGGCAACGCACCAAGGGAGTCGACGTCGTCGACCGCGACTACTACCTGCGCCAGCTGCGGGACTGGAAGATGTCGGTGCCCCCGGAGCAGATGGTGCCCGAGGGGATGGCCGTCTACGGCGCGCTGTGCGGCTGGACCCTGGCCCGGGCGCACGCCCGGTCCGGCGACCGGGTGGCGATCGCGTCGTACCTCGGCGAGACCGACGCGTTCGACCGGGCGATCGCGAAGTTCTCGGCGGCGTACGCGGACCTCAACGAGCGCGACTACGCCACCCTGCAGGCCGCCGCCCAGGACGGCCGCATCGAGGTGCAGTCGGGACTCTGACGCCGTCCGGACCGCCCTGGGCCGGCTGCCATCATGGGGGCGTGGCAGCTCCGCTCGATCGGGTCGCCTGGCCGGTCAGCACTGCGCGGCTGACGCTGCGCCCGGCGACCGCCGCCGACCTCATGCCGACCTGGCGCTACCGCCGGCTGGAGGGGGTGAGCCGCTGGCTGATCAGGGCGCCCCGGACCGTCGAGGACTACCGCGGCCAGTTCGAGGCCGCCCACATGCTGGCCAAGACGCTGATCATCGAGCTGCGCGGGGAGGTGGTCGGCGACCTCATGGTCACCGTCGAGGACGGCTGGGCGCAGGCGGAGGTCCTCGAGCAGGCGCAGCAGGTGCAGGCCGAGCTCGGCTGGGTGCTCGACCCCGCCCGCGGTGGCCACGGCTACGCCGCCGAGGCGGTCCGGGAGCTGATCCGGATCTGCTTCGAGGACCTCGGCCTGCGCCGGGTGACCGCGAACTGCTTCGCCGACAACGAGGCGTCCTGGCGGCTCATGGAGCGGGTCGGGATGCGCCGCGAGATCCACACCGTCCAGGAGTCGCTGCACCGGTCCGGCCGGTGGCTGGACGGTCTCGGCTACGCGCTGCTGGCCGAGGAGTGGCGCAAGGACGGGTAGCGTCAGGTCAGCTGCCGGCGGGCCGCCGCCCGGACCGCGTCGGTCAGCGCGTCCAGGGCCGCGATCCGCAGCGCCCAGCGCTGCCAGTGCAGGACGACGTCGACCGGCCCGGCCGGGTCGAGCTCGACCAGCGCCCCGGTCCCGAAGTGCGGTGCCGACTGCAGGTCCGGCACCATCCCCCAGCCCATGCCGAGCAGGATCGCGGACAGGAAGTCGGCCGAGGACGGCACCTGGTGGCTGGGCGGGTCGAGGTCGCGACCGTGCCGGCGGACGTACGCGTGCTGCAGGTCGTCGGCGTAGTCGAAGGTGACGACCGGCGCGCGGGCGAGCGCGGCCGGGGTGACGCCGGCCGGGAAGAAGCGCTCGGCGACCGCCGGCGCGGCGGCCGGGCGGTAGCGCATCGTCCCCAGCCGGCTCACCCGGCAGCCGGGGACCGGCCGCGCCTCGGTCGTCACCGCGGCGACCACGGTGCCCTCGCGCAGCAGGGTGCTGGTGCGGGTCTCGTCCTCGCGGCGGACGTGCAGCGAGGCGACGTCCGCGACCGCGGCCAGCGCCGGCAGCGCCCAGGTGCTCAGCGAGTCCCCGCCGACCGCGACCGCCAGCACCGGCCGGGCCGGGTCGGCCGCCGTCCCGGTCAGCTCCTCGGTGGTGTCCGCGAGCAGCAGCTCGACCTGCCGGGCCGTCCGGACCAGGGCGGCGCCGGCCGGCGTCGGCCGCACCGGCCGGCTGCGGACGAGCAGCACCTGCCCGGTGGCCGACTCCAGGGCCCGCAGCCGCTGGCTGACCGCCGACGGCGTCACGTGCAGCACCCGGGCGGCAGAGTCGAGGCTGCCGTGATCCACGATCGCCGCCAGCGTCCGGAGCTGGTCGAGCTCCAGGTCCACCTGAGCCAGGCTAATGGTGCTGAAGTTTCTCAAGCTGGGCTTCACGAAACCCGCTGCCTACCGTGGCGAGGTGTCCTCCTCCGCGACCGCCGCGGCCGCCGGCCTCGGCCTCGGCCTGGCCCTGATCGTCGCGATCGGGGCACAGAACGCGTTCGTCCTCCGGCAGGGGCTGCTCGGTGAGCACGTCGCCGCGGTCGTCGCGGTCTGCGTCGGGTCCGACGTCGTGCTCATCGCCGCCGGCGTCGCCGGTGCCGGCGCCGCGCTGGCCGCACTGCCGTCGCTGATCACCGCGATCCGCATCGTCGGCGCGACCGCCCTGCTCGGCTACGGCCTGCTCGCGGCACGGCGCGCGATCCGCCCGCGGGCGCACGCCACGCTGCGTCCCGAGGACGCCGCGGCCGTCCGGCGCGGGCTCGTCCCCGTGTTGCTGACCTGCCTCGCGTTCACCTGGCTCAACCCGCACGTCTACCTCGACACGGTGGTGCTGCTCGGGTCCGTGGCCGCCGGCCGCGGCGGGCAGCGCTGGTGGTTCGCCGCCGGCGCGGCCGCCGCGAGCACGCTGTGGTTCTGCGCGCTCGGTGCCGGCGCGACGGCGCTGCGCCCGCTGTTCGCCCGGCCCGCGGCCTGGCGTGCCCTCGACGCCGGCATCGCCGTCGTCATGGCCGTCGTCGCCACCGGCCTGATCCTCGGCTGAGGCCGCACGGCTCCCAGCGGGTGCGGTCAGTGGTGGGCGGCGCGGTGGACGGCGAGCACGTCCAGGCCGAAGTCGGCGGTCGGGTCGCGCCAGACGGAGTGGGCGTGGTTCGCGTCACGCTGGGTGTTGTCCCACTCGACCAGCAGCCGCGGCCCCTGCAGCCGGTAGTAGTGCGGCGCGCGCGGCTCGGTCGGGCCGGCCCAGGCGAAGTGCACCGCGTCCAGCGCGACGTCGTCCCGGTAGCGGTCGAGCGGGCTGACGCCGTCCGGCACCCGGCCGAGGTAGGTGCCCAGCAGCAGCCGCAGCATCTCCCGCTGGGCGCCGTCGAGCTCGAGCGCCGGCACCCCCTTCGGGGCAGCGGTGTAGGCGAGCACGCCGTGGTCGGCGTCGTCATACCCGGCGGCCGCGTCGATCGCGTCGCTGGTGGCCTGCAGCTTCGCCTGCTCGTCCGGGTCGGGGAAACCGGCCCGCCAGATCCCGCTCAGCGGTATCACCCGGTCGCCCGGCTCGATCCGGCTGCGGTTGGCGGTGACCAGGTCCGACGGCGCCCGGTCCAGCAGCACGGCGCGGGCGGCCAGCTCCGGCGGCAGCGACCGGGCGAGGTCGCGGGCGAGGTCCTCGACCTGCGCGAGCGGCCGCAGCGCCGCGCCGCCGAGCAACGGCGACACCGCGGGGTCCGCGCCGAGGAAGCACGGCGTCGTCGCCACCACCTCGCCGCCGACCACGAGGTTGTTCAGCGAGACGTGGTGCCCGCCGAACCGCCAGCCCCACGGCGCGGCGCCGCCCGGCTCGCCGAACACCCGCAGGTAGTAGAGCCCGGGGTCGCGGCCGCGCTCCCGGTCGAACCGGGCCACGAACCCCTCGGCCTGGTCCAGCACGTTCTCCATGCCCATGACGGTGGCCACGGTGACGTACGCCGGCGTCGACAGCCCGCTCGCGACCAGCCGCATCGCCGCCCGCTGCTGCGCCGGCCGCTGCTGGTGCATGGTCAGGCCGCCGTGGTCGGTGGGCGTGTAGAACCAGCGCAGCCGCTCGGCATCGGACGCGTCGCCGGCCGGCACCGCTCCGATCGCGACCCGGCGCTGCCCCTGGTCGAGCTGGTCGAGCCAGCTGCGGGCCGCTTCGGCCATCCGGTCCGCGACGGCGCGGGCCGGGGACACGTCCTGCGCGCGCGGCCCCACGGGCCGCACCGTAGCGTGCCGTCCTCGGCCCGGGATAGCTCCCGGGCGTCGCTGCCGTCCCCGGCTGCGGCCAGGGGCAGGCGATCCTCGTCCGGCTCTGCTAGACCTGACCGCCTCCGGCCACGACGGCAGTGTGGGAGTCCCGATGAAGGCGATCGTCCAGGAGCGGTTCGGTACGCCGGACGTGCTGCGGCTCGCGGACGTCGATCCGCCCGTGCCCGGCCCGGACGACGTGCTGGTGCGGGTCGCCGCCGCCGCGCTCAACCCGTACGACTGGCACATGGTGCGCGGCGACCCGCTGGTCGCCCGGCTGACCGGCGGGATGGGGCTGCGCAGGCCCGCCGCCCTGGTCGCCGGGGTCGACGCGGCCGGCGAGGTGACCGCGGTCGGGGCGAGCGTCACCGAGCTGCGCCCCGGCGACGTGGTGCTGGGCTTCTGTGCCGGCGCGCTCGCCGAGTACGCGCGGGCCAGGGCGGACCGGGTGGTGCCGAAGCCGGCCCGGCTGAGCGTCGAGCAGGCCGCGGCCGTGCCGATGGCGGCGGTGACCGCGCTGCAGGGACTGCGCGACGTCGGCGGGGTGCGGGCCGGCCACCGGGTGCTGATCAACGGCGCCGCCGGCGGCGTCGGCACGTACGGCGTGCAGATCGCGACGGCGCTGGGCGCGGAGGTCACCGGCGTGTGCAGCGCAGCCAACCGCGAACTGGTCCGCGCGCTCGGCGCCGTGCGCGCGATCGACTACGCGGTCGAGGACTTCACCGACGGCCGGGTCCGCTACGACGTGATCCTGGACAACGTCGGCAACCACCCGCTCGGCCGGGTGCGCCGGGCCCTCACCCCGACCGGGACCCTGCTGCTCAACGCCGGCGGCTCGCCCGGCCGCGTGATCGGTCCGCTCTGGCCGATCGCCCGCGCCGCCGTCACCGACCGGTTCGTCCGCCAGCGGCTGCGGCCGTTCCTGTCCACGCCGAACCGGGCCGACCTGCTGGCGATCACCGGCTACGTCGACGACGGCCGGCTCACCCCGGTGATCGACCGCACCTACCCGCTGGCCGAGACCGCCGAGGCCCTGCGGCACGTGGAGCGGGGACACACCCGCGGGAAGGTCGTCATCACCGTCCCCTGAGCCCGGGCCCGGGGCTGACCGGCACGGGTCGCCCGGCACGGTTCGCCCGGCACGGGTCGCCCGGCACGGTTCGCCCCGCACGGGTCGCCCGGAACGGATCGACGGTCAGGTCGGCCCGGTTCAAGGAGGGCCCCACGACCGTCCGGTCTGACGCGGGACACCGGGCATTGCCTAGGCGCGGGCCGGCACCGCGCGGGACGCGGACAGCAGCGCACCCGCCGGGATCACGACCAGCAGTCCCGCCGCGGCGGTCAGCACGGCGTAGCCGCCGACCGCCAGCACGACGGTCGAGAGCAGGCCGACCACCGCCGCCAGCCCCCAGACCGCGGCGTCCACGGTGCCCTCCACCCGCGCCCGCTCGGCCGGCGGCACGGCCCCGGCCAGCGCGGTGCTGCCGCCGACGAAGCAGAGGTTCCAGCCGTAGCCGAGCAGCGAGAGGGCCGCGGCCCGGAAGGCGGTGTCGGTGGGTCCGGCCGCGGCCGCCCCGGCGGCCAGCGCCAGCGCGGCCAGGCCGGCGACGAGCACCGGCCGGGCGCCGAACCGGTCGACCAGCCGGCCGGTGACCGGCGACAGCGCGAACATCCCGAGGGTGTGCGCGGACAGCACCAGCCCGACCGCGCCGAGGCCCTGACCGTGGTGGTGCATGTCCACCGGCGCGGCCGTCATCACCGCGACCATCACCACCTGCGCGGTGGCCAGCACCGCGAACGCCGAGCGGACCGCCGGCCGGCGCAGCAGTGTCCACAGTGGAGCGTTGGTCGCCGCGGCCGCCCTCGACCCGTACGGCAGCCAGCGGGAGACCACCGCCGCCACCGTGGTGACCGCGACCGCCAGCGCGAACGGTCCCGCGGCGGGCACCCAACCCAGCCGGCCGGCGAGCGCCCCGGTCGCGCCGAGCAGCAGCGGGCCGCCCACCGCGCCGACGGCGCCGGCCCAGACCACCGCGCCGATCGCCCGGCCGCGCCGGTCCTCGGTGTGCAGCTCGGCCGCGGCGTACCGGGACAGCTGCGCGGCGGCGTTGCCGGCCCCGAGCAGCAGCATCCCGATCAGCAGCGCGGCCACGTCGTCGGTGACCGCGCCGCCGGTCGCGACCACCGCCCCGACCGCGCCGACCAGGTAGCCGAGCGCGAGCGCACGGCCGCGGCCGCGGCGGACGGTCAGCCGGGTCAGCGCCAGCGCACCGATGCCGGTGCCGGTGATGCCGGCGGTCGCGGCAACGCCGCCCCAGGCCAGGCCGAGCCGGTCGGCGGCGACGATCGTGCCGACTCCGCTGGCGACCGCCATGGCCGCGTTCATCAGCGCGGCGGCGACCACGATCGCGGTCATCGGCCGGCGGGTCGGCTGGTCGGCGGCGGTCGGCTGGCCGCGGCGGGGGGCGACGGTGGTCATGCCTCAACGCTAGGAAGACCGAACGCCGATCTGAACGGCCGACGCAAGCCATCCGCGTCCGGACGCCTGCTGTTCGGAAGGCACGTCCGGTGCGATGCTTTACAGATGGACCGACCGCTCGACGCGACCGACTGGCGCATCCTCGCGGAGCTGCAGCAGAACGGCCGGCTGTCGTACAACCAGCTGGGCCCACGGGTGAACCTGTCGTCGCCGGCGGTCGCCGAGCGGGTGCGCCGGCTGGAGGAGGCCGGCGTGATCGCCGGCTACCAGGCGGTGGTCGACCCGGCCAAGGCCGGGCTGCCGCTGACCGCGTTCGTGCAGATGCGCTGCTCGCTCGGCAGCTGCCTGCTGCGCACCAGCACGGCCGAGGACTATCCCGAGGTCACCGAGGTGCACAAGCTCAGCGGCAACTTCTGCACCATGCTCAAGATCAGGGTCGCCTCGATGGCGCACCTCGAGGGACTGCTCGAGCGCATCGGCAAGCACGGAGAGATCAACTCGCACGTCGTGCTGTCCACCCAGTACGAGGGCCGCCCGGTCGAGCCGCCGGCCGAGAACCGCCCGGTCACCCCGTCCGAGGGCTGGAGCCGCTGACCCGGGCCGCGGGCCGCCGTCAGCCGGACTCGGCCGGTGCGAACACGACGAGGACCTCGAGCTCCTCGCTGACGTCGACGAACCGGTGCACCTCGCCGGCCGGCACGTAGACCACCGATCCGGGCCCGACCGCGACCGACGCGTCCCCGGCGACCAGCCGGGCCCGCCCGGCCTGGACCACGTAGATCTCGTCCTCGCCGTGCGGCCGCTGGTCGTCGGTCCCGCCCGCCACGATCCGGTAGGTGCCGACGCTCAGCGCCGGCACCCGGAAGTGCTCCACCCACCGCCGGAACTCCCCGGGCTCCGACGGCTCGGTGACCACCTGCATCGACGCATCCTCCCCCCGTGCGCGCCGGCACCGTATCGGCCTGCGTGTTGGGCACCGACGCCGGCGGGGGTCGGTGGTCGCCCGCGGATGAGGTCGTGACCGGCGCCGGCCGGGTCAGGGTGAGGGGGCGGAGGTGGGCGGGACCGGGACCTGCCGGACGCGGTTCCACCAGAGGGACAGGGTGACCGCGGCGGCGATCAGCAGGCCTCCGAAGCCGGCGAACCAGGCAGCGAGGTCGCGATGCTCGTGCGTGACCGTGATCGCCTTCGGCAGGTCGGCCAGGGCGGTCTGCAGCTGGACGGCGTCCTTCGCGCTGTAGAACTGGCCGCCGGTGGTCGTGGCCACCTGCCGCAGCGCGTCGTAGTCAGCGACCAGCGGGTTGCCGCCGCCGCGCCCGCCGAACGGACCGCCGCCGAACGGACCGCCCCCGAACGGACCGCCGCCGCCGAACCGCCCGCCGCCCGGCCCGTCGCCGATCTGCGCGGCGTCGCAGACCATCGGCGCCGGCGTCGTGGTGCCGAAGCCGATCGTGTAGACGCGCAGCCGGCGGGCGGCGGCCTGCTTGGCCGCGGTCTGCGGCTCGACGCCCTGGGTGTTCGCGCCGTCGGTGAGCACGACGATGACGTCCGCCGCGTACGCGCCTCCGGCCGGGTCGCCGGGGACGTCCACGCCGGTCGGGGAGACCGACGGGTCGATGTCCGCGATCGCGTCGATCGAGGTGAGGATCGCCTGCCCGATCGCGGTGCCGCGGGAGGTGGTCAGGTCCGGCAGCGCGGCCAGCAGTGCCTCGGTGTCGGTGGTCGGCGGCACCAGGACGCCGGCGATCCCGGCGAAGGCGACCAGCCCGATCCGGGCGCCGCCCGGCTGCGCCCTGATGAACTCGGCCGCGGCCTTCTCGGCGGCGGTGAGCCGGTTGGGCTGCACGTCGGTCGAGCACATCGACCCGGACACGTCGAGTGCGAGCAGGATCGTCGTCGAGCTGGACGGGACCGCGACGGTCGCCTGCGGGCGGGCGGCGCCGAGCCCGAGCACGGCGAGCCCGAGCAGCAGCAGGGCGGCCGGCACGCGCCGGCGCCACAGAGTCCGGCCGGGCAGGGCCGCGCGGACCAGCGCGGCGGAGGTCACCCGGACCGCGGACCGGCGCCGGCGCCGGCGGGTCCACCACGCGACGCCGAGCACGAGCGGGACCGCGAGCAGCGCCAGCAGGGCGGCCGGCCAGGCGAACGACATCAGACCAGCCTCCCCGTCCGCAGCACGGTGAGGACGGCCCCGGCGGCCAGCAGCAGCACGGCGACGCCGGTGACGGCGCCGGCCAGCGGGAGGTCCTCGCGGTGGGTGGTCAGCCGCAGGTCGATCGTCGAGGCGATGCCGTCCAGCTCGGCGGCGTCCGAGGCGGGGTGGTACGAGCCGCCGGTGGTCTTGGCGATCGCGGTCAGCGTGTCCTGGTCCAGCGCGGTGTGGATGCGGAACTTGTCGACGGTCACGGTCGTGCCGGCGGTGGTACCCACGCCGATGGTCTCGACGTGCACGCCGGCCCTCTCCGCCGCCTCGGCCGCCACCGCGGTGGCCTCGTCGCTGCCGTGGTCCTCGCCGTCGGAGAACAGCACGATCGTGGCGGAGTTCCAGAACCCGATGTCCGGCACGGTGCCGTCCTTGCCGATCACCACCTTCTTGCCCGCGATCACCGACAGCGAGGTGAGCAGCGCGTTGGCCAGCGAGGTGCCGCCGGCGACGGTGAGCCGATCGACCGCCGTCCTGGCCGCCGCCCGGTCGGAGCTGGGCCGGTAGGTGGTGAGCCCGCCGTTCTGGAAGGCGACGACGCCGATGTCGACGCTGTCCGGCTGGGCGTCGATGAACGAGCCCGCCGCCGTCTTCGCCGCCGCCAGCCGGGTGGGCGCCACGTCCGCGGCGGCCATGCTGTTCGAGACGTCCATCGCGACGATCACCGTGCCGGCGGCCCGGGCGACCGGGACCGACGCCGCCGGTCCGGCCGCCGCGAGCGCCAGCACCGCGAGCCCGCCGATGCTCAGCCACAGCCCGGCGGTGGTACGCCGGCCGCCCGCGGTCAGCCCCGCCGCCGCCAGTGCCGCGGAACGCCGGCGGGACGCGGCCACGGCGCCGGCCGCCAGAGCCGCCACGACGAGGCCGCCGACGGCGAGCCACCAGGGCGAGGTGAACCTCATGCCCGCCTCCACCGGGTGGCGGCGACGACCTCGACCAGCGACTCGACCGGGTCCCGGTCGGTGTCGATCCGGTGCAGCGGCACCCCGGCCCGGCGCATCCGCCCGGACAGCTCGGCGTCCCGGGTCGCCACCCCGGCCCGGAACCGGCTGCGGAACAGCGGGTCGCCGGAGTCGACCAGCAGCTGCTCGCCGGTCTCCGCGTCCTCGACGACGAGCAGGCCGGCCTCGGGCAGGTCGCCGTCGGCGGCGTCGACGACCCGCAGCGCCACCACGTCGTGCCGGTGCACCAGCCGCAGCAGCGGCCGGTCCCACTCCCCCGTGCCGATGAAGTCCGAGACGACGACGATCAGCGACCGGCGCCGGGCCAGCGACGCCACCGCGTCGAGCATCACGGCGAAGTCGGTGGTGACCGGCGCCGGGACGGCGGCGGCCGTGCGCTCCAGCTCGTACCCGATGCGCAGCGCGTGCACCCGGCCGACGCCGGGCGGCACGACCCGGGCGGCCACGCCGTCGTGCAGCACCGCGCCGACCCGGTTGCCGCCGCGGCCGAACAGCCGGGCCAGGATCAGCGCGAGCTCGCCGAGCACCTCGTGCTTGCCGCGGCCCGGGCGGCCGACCGTCATCGACGCCGACCGGTCCAGCACCAGCCAGACGGTCAGCTCGCGGTCCTCGGTGTACTGGCGCACCTGCGGCTCGTCCAGCCGGGCCGTCGCGTTCCAGTCGATGTGCCGGGCGTCGTCCTCCTCGACGTAGCCGCGCAGGCCGGCGAAGTCGAGACCGGAGCCGCGGTACGGCGTGCGGTAGGCGCCCTGGACCCGCCCGTCGAGGCGGCGGATCACCCGCCACTCCAGCCGCAGCAGCAGCCGCTCGGGCGCCCCGACCATGGCTCAGCGGTCCTGCAGCGCGACGTCCGGCACCGGGACCGCGCCCAGCACGCCGGCGATGACCGTGTCCGGGTCGACGTCGTCGGCAAGCGCTTCGTACGAGAGCACGATCCGGTGCCGCAGCACGTCCGGGGTCAGCTCCCGCACGTCGTGCGGCAGCGCGTAGTCCCGCCCGCGCAGGAACGCCAGCGCCCGCGCGCCCAGCACGAGCGCGATCGACGCACGCGGGCTCGCGCCGTACGTGACGTACCGGTCCAGCTCGCCCAGCCCGACCGTGCCCGGCGCGCGGGTCGCGGTGACCAGGCGGACCGCGTAGTCGACGACGGCCGGGTCGACGTACACCTGCCGGGCCGTCGCCTGCATGCGGATGAGGTCCTCGGGGGTGAGCATCGCCTGCGTGGGACCGGGCGGTTCGAGCGCCCGCTCGACGATGGCGTGCTCCTCCGGCGAGCTCGGGTAGCTCACGACCACCTTCATCATGAAGCGGTCGACCTGCGCCTCCGGCAGCGGGAACGTGCCCTCGGACTCGATCGGGTTCTGCGTCGCCATTACCAGGAACGGGTCCGGCATCGCGAACGTCTCCCGACCGATCGTGACCTGGCGTTCCTGCATCACCTCCAGCAGCGCGCTCTGCACCTTCGCCGGTGCCCGGTTGATCTCGTCGGCCAGCAGCAGGTTGGTGAACACCGGGCCCAGCGAGGTCTCGAACTCGCCGGTGTGCTGGCGGTAGACCCTGGTGCCGGTGAGGTCGGCGGGCACCAGGTCGGGCGTGAACTGGATCCGCTGGAACCGCCCGCCGATCGCGGCCGCCAGTGACTTCACCGCCAGCGTCTTGGCCAGCCCGGGCACGCCCTCCACGAGCAGGTGGCCGCCGGCGAGCAGGCCGATCGCCATCCGCTCCAGCAGGACGTCCTGGCCGACGATCGTGCGCTTGACCTCGAACAGCACCTGCTCGAGCGGATGGGCCATGCTTCCTCCCGACCTGTCGATCCCGGTCCCGGTCATGTCGCCGCCCGGGTCGCCGCGGGCCCGGTCGCTGTCCTGCTCATGTCTGCGGGCCGCCCGGTCCGCCGCCGGGTCCGCCGCCGAGCGCCGTGCCGATCGGGACCGCGAACGCGATGCCCGCGAAGGCGTCGTCCCGGCCGGGGTCGGCGATGGACAGCACGATCCCGATCACGTTGCCCTCGGCGTCCAGCAGCGGCCCGCCGGAGCTGCCGGGGTTCACCGACGCGTCGAACTGGATGAGGCCGGAGAACCGTCCCCCGTTGGTGGTCGCGGTGCGGCCGACCGCCGAGACGACGCCGGAGGAGACGCTGTAGGCGAGCCCGAGCGGGTTGCCGATCGCCACGACCTCGCCGCCGACCTCGGCCGAGCCGCCCAGCGTGGCCGGCACGACCGGCTGCGGCAGCGTGGCCGGGGCGAGCGTCGCGACGTCGTGCTCGGGATCGGCGGACGCCACGGTCGCGGTCGACTTCGTGCCGTCGGCGAAGACCAGGTTGATCGCGCTGCGATCGGCGATGACGTGGTTCGCGGTGAGCACGGTGCCGTCCGCCGCCACGATCACGCCGGTGCCGAGCGCGCCGCGGGCGGTACGGACGACGGCCACCGAGGGACCCACCCGCTGGTAGATGTCGGCGACGCTGACGGTCGGCGTCGGCGTGGGGGTCGCGGACGGGCTCGCGGCCGCCCGGCCGCGGTCCCGGCCGGCGCCGGAGGCGAGCACGGCGACGGCCACGAGCAGGACGACGAGCACGACGCCGCCGGCCGCGAGCACGCCGCGGGAACCGCGCAGTCGCGACACGGCTCGCGGCCCGGACGCCATGCCCTCAGGTTAAGGACCGCCCCTGTAGGGCGACGGTGAACCGCTCGTCAGGGCCGGGGGTCGAGGCTCGGCTCGACCGCGCCACCGGTCGGGTCGACCGAGTTGACGATGCCCGGGCGGTGGTCCGGCCGCGGTTGCACCGACCCGGTCCCGTTGAACAGCGTCACCGCCAGCACCAGCCAGACGGCGACGAGGCCGACCCCGCCAATGACGACCTTCATCGTTGTGCCCATCTCAGCCCCCGTGATGTGCGCCTGATCACACGGAGGCCGCCCCCACCCCGGCTGATACGTCGCCGGCGGTGCCGCCCGGCGGGCACAGCGCTCGACGACGCCGGGGCACCGGCCGCGAGCAGCGGGCCCCGGTGATCCGGTCAGCTCAGGGCTTGCGCGCGACCGCGGCCCAGCCGTAGACGCTGTAGGGGTCGCGGTCGACCTCGGCGGCGCCGGGGTAGTCGAGGTCGAGCGGGTTCCAGGCCGGGATCGGCACCAGTCCCGGCTCGACCAGCTCGAGCCCGTCGAGCAGCCCCTCGACCTGGGCCCGGCTGCGCGGCACGTACGGGATGCCGGACTGCTCCGCGGTCGCGGCCATGCCCGCCATCGCCGCCTCGTCGAAGTCGCCGGTCGGCTGGGTGAGCGCGAAGTAGCTGCCGGACGGGAGCGCGTCGAGCAAGGTGGTGACGATCCCGCGGGGGTCGTCGGAATCGTGCAGGTGGTGCAGCACACCGACGAGGAACAGCGCGACCGGCCGGTCGAGGTCGAGGGTCTCGCGCAGCGCCGGGTTCGCCAGGATGTCCCCGGGCTGCCGGAGGTCGGCGAGGATGAAGGCGGTCCGGCCCTCCTCGGTGCTGGTCATCAGCGCCCGGGCGTGCGCGAGCACGATCGGGTCGTTGTCCACGTAGAGGATCCGGCTCTCCCGGGCGACGCGCTGGGCGACCTCGTGCACGTTGTCCAGCGACGGGATCCCGGTACCGATGTCGAGGAACTGGCGGATGCCGGCCTTGCGGACGAGGTAGTCGACCGCGCGGACCAGGAACACCCGCTGCGAGCGCACCATCGTCCGGATCGTCGGGATCTGCGTCGCCAGTGCCTCGGCGACCGCCCGGTCCGGCGCGAAGTTGTCCTTGCCGCCCAGCCAGTAGTCGTAGATCCGGGCCGACTGCGGCACCGTGGTGTCGATCTGCGTGCGGTCCTGCCCCGGACCGCCCGCCTGCGCGTCGTTCGCCACGAACGCCTCCCCTGCCCTCCGACAGCTACCGCTGGGCAACACTAGCCCGCGACGGACACCGGCTCGGCGGCAGACCTGAGCCATCCCCCCGTACGGGTCAGGTGTCCTTGAGGATGCGGCGCAGGGTGTCCGGCGTGCGCTCCGGCTGGTCCGCCTCGACGCACAGCCGCTCCATCGCGTCGACGTACAGCTCGACGTCGTCGCGCTTGTCCAGGTAGAGCGCGCTGGACAGCTGCTCGACGTACACGATGTCGGGCAGCTCCTGGTCCGGGAAGCGCAGGATGCTGAACGCGCCGCCGGCGGCAGAGTGCCCACCCACCTGGAACGGGAGGATCTGCAGGTGGACGGACGGCCGCTGGGTCGCGTCGATGAGCGCCTCGATCTGGGCGCGCATCGTCGCCCGCGAGCCGACCGGCCGGCGCAGCACCGCCTCGTCGATGACCGCCCACAGCTGGACCGGTTCCGGCCGGTCGAGGATCTTCTGCCGGCGCATCCGCAGGTCGACCCGGCGGTCGAGCTCGTCGGCGCTGGCCCGGCCGTGGCCGAGCAGCACCACCGACCGCGCGTAGTCCGCGGTCTGCAGCAGCCCCGGCACGAACTGCACCTCGTACGTGCGGATCAGCGAGGCCGCCGCCTCGAGCCCGAGGTACGACTGGAACCAGCTGGGCAGCACGTCGCCGTACCGGTGCCACCATCCGGGCGTGTTGGCCTGCCGGGCCAGGGTGAGCAGCCGGTCCCGCTCCTCGGCGTCGACCAGGCCGTAGAGCGTGAGCAGGTCGTCGACGTCCCGCTCCTTGAAGCTCACCCGGCCGAGCTCCATCCGGCTGATCTTGGACTCGGACGCCCGGATCTCCCAGCCGGCGTCCTCCCGGCTCACGCCTTGGGCCTCGCGGAGCCGGCGCAGGTGCGCGCCGAGCAGCATGCGCAGGACCGTCGGGCCACCCGCGGATCCGGGTGTGTCGCCTCCGGTCGTCACGCCGCCCCTCCGCGTTGTCGGATCCAGGCGGCATCATGCTACGACCACCGGTGATATGCGCGCGGCGATTCGGCGGTCTGCATCAACGCATATACACGATCAGATCAGCAGGTCGTCGAATTCCCCGTCCAGGACGCCGCCGAGGAAGGCGGCTATCTCGTCCCGCGTGTACACCAACGCTGGGCCGTTCGGATCACGAGAGTTGCGGACCGCGACGCCGGTCCCGGATGGCAGCAGCGCGAGCTCGACGCAGTTGCCACTGGGATTGCTCCTGCGGCTCTTCCGCCACGCTAGGCCGGTCAGGGCATCCGCACGCACCTCGTGGTTGCTCCGCTCCACCGACACCTCCCACCGGCATGTGCGCGCCGCTTCAGGCCGTGATTCGGACATATGTCCGCGTGGAAGCTTGCACAGGCGACCACGGCGGGAGGATGCTAATGCACGTGCATAGGGCCGTGCTTCCGCATTTGCTGTCGCACACCGCTCGCTGATCACGGGCGGGACGGCCGCGAGACGCCGCGTGCCGTCCCGGGGAGGGCTAATTCATGGACCCGTTGGCCGCCGTGCTCGGCGCCGGCCTTGTGGTCCTGGCCGCGCTGACGGCGGTCTGGCACGCACGGCGGGCGAGGGCGGCCGAGCAGGAGCTGCACCGGGTCCGGGCCGAGCTGTGCAGCGAGCAGCACGCCGCCCGGCACGACCACCTCACCGGCCTGCCGAACCGCCGCTGGTTCTACGGCATCGGGTCGGCGCTGGTCGGTGCGACCGACCGGCGGCCGCTGGTGGCGGTCCTGGTGGACCTCGACGACTTCAAGCGGATCAACGACACCTTCGGCCACCGGGCCGGCGACGAGGTGCTCGTCACCGTCGCCCGCCGGCTGGCCGGCGCCGTCGGCCCCGGGCTGGTCGCCCGCCTCGGCGGTGACGAGTTCGTGGCGCTCTTCGACCTGCCGGCGGGACTGCCCGACCACGTCGCGGGCGACGGCCTCGCCGACACCGCCGGGCGGATCACCGAGGTGCTCTCGGCACCGGTGCACGTCGCCGGCGGATGGAACGTCGCCGTGCGCGCGTCGATCGGCGTGGTCGTCGCGGCCCCCGGGGCGGACCTCGACGAGGTGCTCGACCGCGCCGACGCGGCCATGTACCGGGCCAAGACGGCTCGGGTGGCATCGGCACCGGCGCGGCGCGCGGGGCGGCACGAGCCGTCCGACCCGGGCAGCTGGTTCGCCGCGGACGGGCGGCGTCGCCAGGTCCGCGCGGTGGCGGGCGACTCCGTCACCTGGTCCGCCCACTGACCCGCGCGGTCGTCAACCCACCAGCGAGGCGGCGACGGAGTCCGCGTAGGGGGCGAACTCCGGCCGGGGTGGCTCGGGGCTCGGGGGCAGCTCGACCGCGCCGGCGAGCAGCGCCAGCAGCGTGTCCACTGTGGACCGTCTGTGGTACCGGTTTTCCGGGCCGGGAAGCACGGCGACCGGGAGCCGCAACCCGGCCAGCTCCGCGTCGGACAGGCCGCGCAGCGTCTCCCCCGCCAGCAGCTCGGGCGGCGCGCCGGCCGCCACGGACAGCGTGTCGAGCTCGCTGTCGCCGGCCGTCGCGGGCCAGGCGAGCACCAGCCGCCCGACCCGCTCGGGATGGTCGACCGCGATCCGGGCCGCCACCGAGCACCCGTTGGAGCCGCCGACCAGCGTGACCGGCTCGTCCGGCAGCAGCGGGAGCAGGTGCGCGACCTCCTCGGCCCAGGACCGCGGATGACGCGGGCGATCCGGGGCGAGCACGGGCACGCCGCGAGCCGCCAGCGCGGCGACCACGCCCGGCCTGACCCAGAACCGCTCGGCGTCCATGTCCTCCCAGAGCCCACCGTGCACGAGGACCACGGCCCGGCGACCGGGGGGTGGCTGCACCCGGCCAGACTATTGCGTGTCTCGGCAACCCGGCGGGCTCCGACCCCGTTCCCGGCCGGAGACGGGAAAGGCTCGCCCGCGACCGCTGACCGCGGCGTCAGGATCCGAGGGTGACGGGCACGGAGACCGGCTTGCGGAAGACGAAGCCGGTGACCGGTGGCAGCGGGCCGACCGCGTGGATGCCGGGGAAGCGGTCGATCAGCATGCCGAGCGCGAGCGTGGTCTGCAGCGTGGTCAGGTGCACGCCGAGGCAGTAGTGCGGACCGACGGCGAAGGCGAGGTGGTCGGCCGCGTTGTGCCGGTGGATGTCGTACCGGTCGGGGTCGGCGAACACCCCGGGGTCCCGGCCGGCCGCCGACAGCGAGACGACCACGAGGTCGCCGGCCCGGATGCGGGTTCCGCCGACCTCGGCGTCGGCGGTCGCGTAGCGGTCCACCCGGCTGGCGGCCGGTTCCAGCCGCAGCGACTCCTGGATCGCGCCCGGCAGCAGCGCGGGATCGGCCCGCACCTCGGCGAGCGCGTCCGGGTGGGTGAGCAGGTGGTGGGCGGCGATCGCGGTCATGCTCTCCGCGGTGTCCACCCCGCCGAACAGCAGGATCGCCACGTCGGCGGCGAGCAGCCGGGCGCCGGCGCCGCCGGCGGCCGCGGCGGCGAGCACCGTGTCCCCGGCCGGCCGCCGCAGGGTCGCCTCGACGTGGTCGCGGATCGCGTCCACCGCCCGCAGTGCGGCCGCCGGCGGGTCGCCGCCGCGGCTGACCGTGTCCACGCCGGCGACCATGGCCCGGTACCAGTCGAGCACCTGGCCGACGTCGAGCCGGTCGAGACCGAGCGCGGCACCCATCGCGGCGGTCGCCAGCGGCGCGGCCAGCCCGGTCCGCAGGTCCGGCGCCGGCGCGGCGGCGAGCCGGTCGAGCAGCCGCGCCACCTCGTCCCGCACCGGCCCGGTGAACCGGTCCCGTACCGGGGCCGGCTTGAACACCTCCGTCCACGGCCGCCGGTGCGCGGCGTGCGCGGCGCCGTCGGTGGACAGCATGCTGGGACCGACGATCCGACCGGTGGAGAACCGGGGGTCGTCGACGGTGAACGTCCGCGCGTCCCGCATCACCCGGGTGGCCGTTGCCCGGGTCAGGGTGACCCAGCCGCCGAGCTCGGGAACCCGGACCACCTCGCCGTACCGGCGCAGCCGCGCCCAGACCGGATGCGGGTTCCCGGCCAGTTGGGCGAGCGAGACGGCGGCCTGGGGTGGTCGGGACACCCCACCAGTCTCCTTGACCGGATCAGTCCGTGTGATGTACCGCCAGATGGCGCAGGCCGCCCGGTCGGGGCGGCGATCGGTGCCCTAATGTCGTGGGAACACACGCGATCGACGGCGATCGCGGATGGGAGCGCGCAGGTGGACGTCGACGCCGCCCTCGACCGGGCAGGGGTAACCAACGATCGGGTCCGCGCGTACGTGCGGCAGTGGGCCGCGCACACGCGCCCTGACAGGGTCGAGGTCGTCAGTGCGGCCGACGACGACCGGTTGATCGAGGAGTCGCTGGCGGCCGGCGAGATCCAGCCGGCCGGGCAGGGCCTCTACTACTCGCGCAGCTACGCGAAGGACACGGCCCGCTCCGAGGAGCGCACGATCGTCGCGACGAGCAACCCGGCCGACCGCGGCGTCTACAACAACTGGCGCCCGGCGTCGGAGATGACGCCGCTGCTCGAGGAGCGGATGCGCGGCGCGTCCGCCGGCAAGACGATGTACGTGGTGCCGTACCTGATGGCTCCGCCGGGATCGCCGCTGGAGCCGTACGCGGCCGGCGTGGAGCTGACCGACCACCGCACGGTCGTCCTGCACATGATCCGGATGGCCAGGGTCGGCATCCGGTACGTCAACGAGCTCGACGACCCGGACAGCTTCGTGCGCGGCGTCCACGTCACCGGCGACCTGGAGAAGCTCGGCCAGGGCACGCCGGACGACCAGCGCTACTTCGTGACCGTCGCCGACGAGCGCACGATCCTGCACTACGGCTCGTCCTACGGCGGCAACGCGCTGCTCGGCAAGATCGCGCACGGGCTGCGGCAGGCCGCCTACGACGGCTGGAAGTCGGGCGGTTTCCTCGCCGAGCAGTTCATGCTCATCGGCATCGTCGACAAGCAGACCGGCCGCGCGTTCCACATCTGCGGCGGGTTCCCGAGCGCGTCGGGCAAGACCAACCTCGCGATGATGACGCCGCCGGCCAGCCTGGAGGACCGCTACGAGGTGCGGTTCTACGGCGACGACATCGCCTGGCTGCGGGTCGACCCGGACGACGGCCGGATCTACGCGATCAACCCGGAGTACGGCGTGTTCGGCGTCGCGCGGGACACCAGCGAGGCGACCAACCCGGTCGGGGTCGCCTCGGTGGCGCCCGGCACCAAGACGTTGTTCACGAACGTCGCGTACAACGACGACACCGAGGCCGTCTGGTGGGAGGGCCGCACGCCGGCCAAGCCCGAGGGGGCCGGCTGGCGGGACTGGACCGGCGCGCTGATCGCCGACCGGACCGCCGACGAGCGGGACGACCCGTGGGCGCACCCGAACAGCCGGTTCACCACCCAGCTGGCGAACGTTCCCACCCTCGCCGAGGACTTCGACGACCCCCGCGGCGTGCCGATCGACGCGATCATCTTCGGCGGCCGCACCAGCGACCGGGAGCCGCTGATCCGCGCCATCACCGACGTCGCCGAGGGCGTGTACGACGGGCTGACCCTCGGCGCCGAGGCGACCTATGCCGCCGAGGGTGTCGAGGGCCAGCTGCGCTACGACCCGATGTCGATGCGGCCGTTCCTGTCCTACCCGGAAGGCGCGTACGCGGCGCACTGGCTGCGGATCATCGACTCGGCCCGGGAGAAGCCGATCTTCGCGCACGTCAACTGGTTCCAGCGCGACCACACCGACGGCCACTTCCTCTGGCCCGGATACCGGGACAACCTGCGGCCGTTGCTGTGGCTGCTGCGGCTCAAGGACGGCGACGTCACCGGGCGGCGGACGCCGGTCGGCATCCTGCCCACCCCGGACGAGCTCGACCTCGACGGAGTGCAGGTCGCCCCCGCCGACCTCGAGGTCCTGCTGAGCATCGACGTCGATCGGTGGCGCCAGGAGATGGGCTTCCGCGAGGAGCACCTCACCCAGTTCGCCGACCTGCCCGAGGAGATCTGGGCGGCCCACCGCCGCGTCGCCCACGACCTCGAGCAGGCTGCCGGCGACTGACCGGCATCCGGCCGGCCACCGAGCCCCGGTGACCGCCCGTCTACCGGGACGGGCGCGGGCCGGTCGCGATCCGGACGGTTCGTGCTTGCTGGTAGGGGCAGCCGAGCTGCGCGAACCTGACCGCGAGCCGGCCCGACCGGTCCCGGTCGCCGGCCGCGATCGCCTCGGCCCGCTCGACCATCGCGGCGGCGATCGGATTGTCCCTGGCGGCGTGCCGGCTCCGGACGATGCGGTCCGGCGCGTCGGGGTGGTGGCCGAGCACGGCCGCCTCCGCCCAGAGCGCGGCATACCACGGCCGCCACTGCATGCTCGCGAAAGCCCGGAACAGCGCGGGGTCGTCGATGTCGCCGGCGAGTCGCCGTACGGCCGCGGCATGGTCGGCGCGGTGCAGCATGAGCAGGCCGTCGAACACCGCCGGCCAGCCACGTTCGGACCCGGCCAGCGCCTCGGCGCCGACGCCGAGGTCGATCGTCAGGCGGATCCAGGCCGCGCGTTGCTCGTCGTCGCCGAGCATGCCGTGCACCATCGCGACGGCGTACGGGGCCCGGGCCAGGTTCGGCGCAACCGGCCGGCCCGCGCGCTCCCAGCTGGCCCGGAAGCGCTCCCCGGCCCGGACCACATCGTCGAACCGACCGGCGAGCGCGTCCACGATAAGCCGACGGGACAGGGCGAGGTGGGCCTCGTCCCGGTAGAACGGCAGGGCCGCGAGCGCCTGCGCGTGCGCGGCGGCACCCGTCAGGTCGCCGGCAGCCAGGCCGACCTCGGCCGCCATGAGGTGCCCGTCGCCGACCTCGAACCCGGACAGCGGGCCGATCGCGACCGCGTCGAGCAGCTCGAGCCGGTCGCGGGCGACCCGCGCCGCCCCCGCGATGTCGTCGTCGACCAGGCAGGCAAGGGTCAGCAGGTCAAGGGCGATGCTCCGCAGTACCCCGGCACCGGACCGATCGGCCAGTCCGGCGATCCGCCGGGCCTCGCCGACCGTGGGCTGGTACCCGAACCCGGCAACCGCGAGCGCTGCCCGGACGACCGGCGATCCGTCCGCGTGCGAGCCGGCCTCGGCCAGCAGCGCGTCGGCCTCCGCGGCCGGGTGCTGACTGGCCATGATCCCCGGAGCCCGGTTCACGTACATCGCCATGGTCGCGAGGTCCACGGCCGCGCCGGCCGGATCGCCGGCCGCGACCGCCTCGTCCGCCGCCGCCCGGAACAGCCGCAGGGCCTGGTCGCCGGCGAACCGGCTGGCGGCTGAGCCGGCGGCCAGCCGCAGGTAGCCGATCCGTCCGGCGCCCGGCGGCGCCAGCTCGGCCGCCTGCTCGTAGCGCCGCTGTGCCTGCGCCGGCCGGCCGCGCGCGAACAGCAGCCCGGCCAGCCCGGCGGCCAGCTCGGCGGCAGGCGCCCGGCGCTGCTCATCGCCGGCCGTCCAGGCGAGCGCCGCGGCGACGTCGTCGACGATCCGGTCGAACCGGGTGCACCAGGACCCGTCGACGTCGCGGGCGTCGGTCCGGCCGAGCTGCGCGACGGCGTGCCGGCACCACCGCTCGTGGCCGGCCCGGACCCGGTCAAGCTCGCCGGCGGCAACCAGCTGCTCGACGCCGTACTGGCGGATCGTCTCCAGCGCGCGATACCTCGTCGGCTCACCGCGCCGGACGAGCAGCAGGCTGTGCTCGGCGAGGCGGGCCAGGCCGTCGGCGACCTCGGCGGGCTCGCGCCCGTGGCCGGCCACGGCCCGGGCGGCGTCGACGTCGAACCAGGACGCGAACACGGCGATCCCACGCAGCAGCGCGCGATCGTCGGCCGGGAGCAGGTCGTAACTCCAGCCGATGGCCGCCCGCAGCGAGGCGTGCCGGTCGACCCGGCCACTGCCGGCGGTCAGCACCCGCAGCCGCTGGTCCAGCCCCGACTCGAGGCCGTCGAGTCCGAGCGCCGGAAAGCGGGCGGCGGCCAGCTCGATGGCCAGCGCGATGCCGTCCAGCGCCAGGCACAGCGCCGCCACCCGGCCAGCGTCCGGTGCGGCTGGATCGCCCGTCGCGGCCGCGACGCGGGTGATGAACAGCGCGACGGCGTCGCCGCCGTCCTCGACGACTGAGAGCCCCGGCACCACGTACACCCGCTCGTACGGGAGCAGGAGGCGGGTCCGGCTCGTCGCCAGCACGGTCAGCTCGGGGCAGCCGGCGACGATCCTCTCGACGCAGGCGCGGACGCCGTCCACGACGTGCTCGCAATTGTCGAGCACGAGCACGCCGTCCCGCCCGGACAGCGAGGCGACCAGGGCGTGCTCGACGGACGTGGTCCGCTGCTCCGGGACGCCGACGGTCTCGGCGACCGCCGCGGTGACCGCACCCGGGTCGGTGACGCGGACCAGGTCCACGAACCACGCACCGTCGCGGCGCTCGGCCGCCAGCTCCGCCGCGACGCTCAGCGCCAACCGGGTCTTGCCCACGCCGCCCGGACCGGTCGCCGTCACCATGCGGTGCTCGGCGAGCGCCCCGGCCAGCGCCGCCCGCTCGGCGACCCGGCCGACGAACGGCGTCACCGGTACCGGCAGCCCGCGCCGGCCGGAGCCGATGCCGCCCGGGAACGCCTCGGCGTGCCGGGCCAGGCTGCGCCGGTCGGGCAGCTGCAGCTTGCGCAGCATCGCCGACACGTGGCTCTCGACGGTCCGCTGCGAGATGAACAGCGACTCGGCGATCTGCGCGTTCGTCAGGTGCCGGGCCACCAGGGCGAGGACTTCCGCCTCCCGTGCGGTCAGCTCGGTGCCCGGGACCGGACCCGCGGTCGTCACGCCGCCCAGTGTGGCGCGGGCCACTGCGTGCCGGGCACCGATCCCCCGATATCCGTGCCGGGCACGGATGTGGACCCGGCTCGGGGCCGGCGAATCTCGACCCGCGGCGAGCCCGCCGCGTAACCCCCAGAGCCGAGGAGCGAGACGATGACCACGACCGAGAACCCGACCCGCAACGGCGTCGACGTCGCCACCCTGTTCGCCACCGTCGACGCGGTGAAGGCGGCGCCGCAGATCGCGCAGTTCCAGTTCCGGGCGAGCAACGAGTGGGTCAGTGGCACCCACAGCCGCTCGGTGATCCAGGGCTTCTACGGCGCCGGGCAGGAGGACACCTCCCGCCCGGAGCCGTTCG
>Ga0207643_10000226_pt1 | contig 39441 bp, 43 predicted proteins | sample KBSMisM62_FD_184313 | JGI IMG/M metagenome (GOLD analysis project Ga0207643, IMG submission 184313) | Miscanthus rhizosphere microbial communities from Kellogg Biological Station, Michigan, USA - KBS Miscanthus M6-2 (SPAdes) (version 2) | ecosystem: Host-associated > Plants > Roots >... | reverse complement strand
CAGGAGTAGAGTCGTCTGTAATGTTTTCAGATACAGGAAATTCAGGAGTAGAGTCGTCTGTAATGTTTTCAGATACAGGAGATTCCAGTGATTTCAACTGGTTTGTATTATTGTCTGAGAGAATTGAAATTGTAGGATTAGCATTTTCTTCGCTAGGTGTCTGCCCGATAATTACGCTGAATGATGTTTCAGCTCTATTTCCCGATTTATCTGTTGCAGTACACGTTACCTGATTTAGACCTAAAGGAAATGTACTCCCTGAAGGGGGATCACATATTGTAAGTGCACTGCCATCAACCGTGTCTGAAGCATTTGCATCATATGTAATCTTTGTACCTTGAAGATTGTCGGCCTGTCGGAGGATACTATTTGGAACTTTGAAAGTAGGAGGTGATGAATCCTTTACTGTTACGTTAAACATTGCATAACTAACAAGACTGGTGAAGGGATCTTTTGCTGCACATAATACAATAGTACTGCCCATAGGAAATGCACTTCCACTGGCTGGATTACAGTACACAGAAATATTGTCAGAACTAGTGCTCGTTGCATTTACCTGGAAACTTACTTGGGTCCAAGAAGGACTGGTGGCTCTGGCGATAATAAATGGAGGAGCCTCAACTGACGGTGGCTGCGTATCTGTGACCTGTGTGTTCTGACTGAAGCCTGTTTGAATTAGAATCATATTATACGATAAGAAAAAAATAGCCACTAAACATACAAGGAATTTTCCTCTTATCATTAACGGTTGCAAATTGATTGAACTAAATTTGCTTTTATAACTTTTTTCTTCCGCTCTCCTTAGAAAACTAGAGAAATCATACCTAATTTTTCATATATTCTAATAATTACTCAAATATTTTAAAATTCTCTTAGTTATTTGATGGTAAAAATAAGCTACTATGAAAATCCGGATATTTCATGTGTTAGATACCAGATATTACTTGATCTTATTGTAAGCTTCAGAGATTTGGTTCTTGGCTTCTTCTAGTTCTGATAGATTGTTGACCACGCAGGTTACTAGAGCCTCAGTTCTACTCTTTCTAATAGAAATTATCAAAGAGTCATCTTTAGGTTGCACATCAGTGAAAACTCTAAAATTCAAGGATTTTGCGTAAGCAATCCTGTGCGGTCTTGGTTCTTCAATGACATTGTCTCCAAGAGAATTGATAAATGCGCGTAGGTTGAGCAATAATTCTCTTGTTTTTTCTTGTAAACCTACTAAATGACTTTCGAATGAAATACTTGCTTTTTCAGAATAAAAGCCAAAGTTGCTCACAGCTCAAGTACTCATTCTGTGGTATTTTAACCATCATATTATCAACTGATTCTTTTTTGCGGTGACAAAAAAAATAGATCATGACTTGTGGAGTCTAGTTATATCATTCTAATAAAAATTGAAATAGTGTATTATTATTTATCATTTTAATTGATGTATGATCTAAAATTTTCAAAATCATCTGCAATCTACTTTCTTCTCATTTTTACTCCGATTGCAGTCTTGCTGGAATTTTTGCATGTGGGATATGTTATTTTGTTTGTCGTAACTGCAATAGCATTGATTCCTCTTGCAAAGCTAATTGGAGATGCTACCGAACACCTATCTACACATTATGGCTCAACACTCGGTTCTCTTATCAACGTTACCTTTGGTAACGCTGCTGAAATAATAATTGCAATTGTAGCTATTAATGCAGGATTGCTTGAGCTTGTTAAAGCATCAATTACCGGTTCCATTTTGGGTAACATAATGCTTATTTTTGGTTTAAGTATGATTGCAGGGGGATTACGACACAAGGAACAACTATTTAATAAAGAAAATGCAGGTTTGCAGTCTTCATTAATTTTCTTGGCATTGATAGGTTTGGCCATTCCTACAATACTTTCAAGTACTATGATTGGAGGGAATGGCATTGAAAATCAATCAAAAATACAAATACTAAGCGACTCAGTAGCGATCTTGCTGCTCTTTGTATATATTGTAGGAATCATCTTTACTTTTTTCACTCATAAGCATCTTTTTGTTATACCTCACAATAATTCAAGTGACCAAGATAAAGACCATGATCATAGTCACTGGAGTAAGAAGAAATCATTTCTTATGCTTGGAGTAAGTATGATTGGAGTAATAGTAGTGAGTGAAATTCTCGTAAGCTCTGTCGAGGAAACAAGTAGGGAATTTGGCTTTGGCGAAATGTTTGTAGGGGCGATTATTGTAGGTATTGTTGGTAACGCTGCTGAACATAGTAGCGCTATTGTTCTTGCAAGAAAAGGCAAAATGGACCTGTCCATAGGAATAGCTGCTGGTTCTGGTACACAGATAGCACTCTTCGTTGTTCCTATTTTAGTATTAGTGGGAATAGTGCTTGGTCAACCATTCACTTTAGAGTTCACAATTTATGAATTAGTTACTCTATTTCTTGCAGCCATCATCATGAATCTAATAGCCTTCGATGGAAAAACTAACTGGTTTGAGGGAATAATGCTGACTTCCGTTTACATCATAATTGCAATAGGATTTTTCTTCATTGGTTAATCTCATCATAATGTATTTGAGTAATGCAAGAAAACAAATTTATGCCAAAACTTATTTTGCGGATTTAGAATACTAAGGAAGATTATATGGTTTTGTTTTTTGCAAGTCCAATCGGATTAGGACATGCTACTAGAGATATTGCCATTTGCGAAGAATTGAAATTGTTGACCAGAGAAAAAATATCGATAATCACGGGCAGTCCAGCATATGATATTTTTCTGAACTACGGATATTCCGCTGAGAATGTCTATAGTCCTAAACAGTTTGATATCGATAGTTCCATGCAATTACGTTCACCCCTAAAATGGCTTTTTAAATATTTCATGTATTATAGAAGATGTAAACAAATTGCCACCAGTTTTGTGGATGAGAGGGATGATCTAATAGTTAGTGATGAAGATTTCGCCTCAATCGCGATAGGAGAAAAAAAGGACCGCAAGCGAGTAGTGATTACCGACTTATTAGAAACACATTTTGTTAGCGGTATGTTTGCAACCATTGAATCAAGGATGAATAAGTCTATGCAAAAAATGCTAGCAAAATGTAACCGTGTTATTATCCCTGATTTTGGTGAGGATGTGGATAATATCTCTTATGTAGGGCCAATAGTCAGAAAGTCAAGCACTCCTAATAGGGATCAACTACGTAAAAACTTGGGTATTGAAAAAAGAACGATATTAATTAGTATTGGTGGAACTAGCGCTGGGCGACATCTAATTGAAAAGGCATTAAATGCATATAACAAGTTAAGATCAGAAATGGATCTAGATTTGATTGTTGCAACGGGGCCTTCATTATCAAAATTTGAAAATAATAATACCGATTATAGAAACATTGGATTTGTTGATAATTTACACGAATTTATTTATGCTTCTGATCTTGTTGTTTCTTTAGCAGGAAGATCAACAATAGATGAATCGCGTGTTTATGGCACTCCGGGAATTTTCATACCGATTAAAAATCATTTTGAACAGGAACAGAATGCAAGCAAATTAGGTTACTCATATGAGGATATCTCAAGATTGGAAACCTTGATGCGAGAAACAATTGGAAAGGGCAGATCAAACAATCCAAAAATAGAAAATGGAGCTCAAGTTGCCGCCAAAGCTATTATGGAAATGATATGATGGCAAAGAACAATGCATTGTCTTTTCTGAATTGTTAATCTAATTCAAATAATCCCACTTTTATAACATTAGAAATGTAGGCCTTCGGAGGGATTTGAACCCTCCTCGAGCGGTTTCTTCCAACAACATTTAATCTTGTTGTCCACAGCCGCCTATACTGACCAGGCTATACTACGAAGGCCATTCAACATTGGTGTGATATAGTTAGAGTATATAATTGTTAGATAAACGATTTTTATACCCTAATGATATCTTTTAAAACAACTTGAACTCCTTTGTCTTCCAATTTTTTACCCAAGGCATTCATCCCGATTGAATCGCCTGCCAAATGCCCAAGTATTATTAGGTTGCCTTGAATGCCGCTTTCTCTCAATTTAGCCAGGTCGTTATAATCAATATGAAAATAAAGGACCGTTGAAATTCCATTTTCAAAGTAACTTTTTGCTACTTGAAATCCACCATTGGTTCCAGCTGCAATTACTGCAACCCACTTTCCTACAAGGGAATCTGCTTTACCGTAAACGACTTGAATCTTTGTTTCTGCCTTCTTGAATTCTGGTATTTCTTCCAAACCTTTAACTAATTCTGATACTAAATGCGGATTTGTATTTTGTATCGTTTCGGAGATCACTCTCTTTGCATATTCATCACATGGTTGATGAATGTTTACTAACGGCATATCCAATATCTTTGCAGAATCAACAACAGAGGAATATATCTGAGTATGACTACGAAGTTCTATTCTCCTCTTTAGTTCCAAAATTGAGCTTTTGGCCGTATTTTCTGAAATACCATTTTCCTTCATGTAGTCAATATGCCTATCAATCAATTTGTAAAAGTTAATAGCAGTTTTTCCAATTGGATGATGAGTTATTACAGCGTCACATCCCAAATTCTTTGCCAACATAAGGTCTGCTGTTGTTACATCTATTGTTAACATTAACTTCTTAATGTTCTTACCATCAACATGAACCCCACTATCAGCAGGTATCGAGTTCCAGTCAACCATATCAAGCGCAATTTGCAATATTTCTTGAGTGTCTAACATCTTTATTTTGCTACTCTTAGATTAATAATAATATAAAGAAGTTTTGGAAGGAATGACAAAAAGAAGTCATTTAACATTTAAATGTCATTGTGCGATTCGTTTTTGTATTATGAGTTGTTCTGACGAATACATATCGCATGTAGATTCATCAAATCTTATTCAAATCTCAGCTTCTACCAAGGCTAAACTAAAAAAGGCAAAGTATGGTGTTTACAATCACTCTGCAGTAGAACTATGTCATTGGACAAAAAAATCTTTCTCCAATGAAGGAACCTGTTACAAACACAAATTCTATGGTATTTCAACTCATAGGTGTATGGAAATGACACCAACGGCCATGAATTGTGAAAATAGATGCATTTATTGTTGGCGACCTACGGAATTTTACGATACCTTACAAATGCCTGCAAGCTTAGTTGATGAGCCAGACATGATAATAAATAATTTAATAGAGGAACGAAGAAAGTTAATAGTAGGTCATTATGGTAACACTAAAACCGACAAGGTAAAACTCGATGAATCACTTTTTCCTCAACACTATGCAATATCGCTTTCAGGAGAACCTACTATGTACCCAAAATTACCGGATCTAATCAAATATCTATACACATTGAAGAATACAAAATCAGTATTTTTGGTTACAAATGGCCAGGAACCAGAAATGCTTCAAAGACTGATAGAGGAGGATGCACTCCCCACCCAACTATACCTTTCAACTAATGCTTCAAATAAGAAAATGTTTGCAATCGTTAATCGACCCAGATACAGAGACGCATGGGAAAGATGGCAAAGGAGTCTAGAGTTACTATCAGAGATGAATACTAGAACAGTACTGAGAATGACTATCATTAGGAACTATAATGATTCAAAAAGCTATGTGAATGAATTTGCCCAGATGATGGAAAGAGGCAATCCGCATTTTATAGAGATAAAATCATATATGCATATAGGAATGTCTACACAGCGTTTAGAACATTCTGATATGTTGGAAATGGATGAAATTAGGAATTATTCAAATTTACTTTGTAATTCAATGGATAGGTTCTCTATTATGGATGAAAGTGAGATATCAAGAATAGTGGTTCTTCAAAATCGTGAAAGATTCACTGAAAGGTGGATTGACGGATACGAAAAGCCACTAATTCAATGAAAGATTACTATCATTTAGGATAATTTTTGCAGTACCACTCTGCAAAATGGTTCAATGCATGAGTCCTGTGTGATATAGTCATTTTATTTGTTATCCCCTGTTGACCATAAGTAGAAGATGAGCCTTCGGGACTAAATATTGGATCATAACCCCAGCCACCTTCCGTAATATGTTCGCTTATTGTACCTTTAGTTTCACCGGTAAAAGTCATATTGGTATTACCGTCATTATATGCTATGACGGTTCTAAAGAGCGCAAATCTATCTGTCTTGTTCGAAAGGAGATCTAGTATTCCAATATTTCCGATGGTTTGAAAAACATACGAGGAATATGGTCCTGGAAATCCGTTCAGTGAATTTATGAAAAGTCCGGTATCCTCTACTATTAACGGTTGACCTATTTTTACATACGCCACTTTAGATTTTTCCAGGGCAACGTCTTCCAAATTTTCTGATTGAATTTCTGTACTCTTAAATCTAACAAATTCTATCTCGATGTCAAAATTCCTCAGAAGGGGTAAAATCTCTTTAAATTTACCTTCATTGGTACTAGCAAATATTATTCTTCTCAATTTTAGAAACAACCAAACACTAAAATAAAAAATTTGCTAAATATTCGTTTATTCTGTTGTTCCCTGGCGGAATATCAAAAGAATTGACTATCAATGATGAATTGATCGATAATTGTACTGTCTCTCCAATGATGCTAGAATTCCACTATAAAGAGACAAACACTATTTTAATTTCATGTTATAGCATATCTTTTTCTTGATTCTATTATGTCAATTCTCTGTAGTATGTTTTCTAACTCCTTTGAATTAACGGATTGATATCCTTTTAAAAATTCATTGAAAAATCTGGAGAATGAATTGTGAAAAGTGCTTTTCAAAATTTCCTTGAATAATCTAATGTCCATTGCCTTATCCTCCCTTCTGGTAGAATAAAACGAAAGTCCCATGTCTACCATGGTAATTTTTCTATTTGCTATGAAATTTGCAGGTGTGAGATCTCCGTGAATAATATTATGCATATGAAGGGTTGAAACGAATCTTCCAATGTTAAAACATATTGTTGAGGTTAAGACCTTGCTTGCTCTAGTCCCTGGTACAAATTCCATGACAATCTCAGCTCGAAAAGGATCTACGAAATAAACATATGGTGTTCTCAAACCAAATTCTTTTACCGAACTGAGCATTCTAGATTCACTAATTGTTCTCCTTCTTCTCAAATCCTCATCAAGAGTCCTTTGTCGATATGCTTTTGGAATTCTAATTTTTGAAATTGCCATTTTGTCGTACCACTTTGTCAGGTAAATGTTTGACTCGGCTCCTTTGAACAACAACTTGATGTAATACTGCAATGATAATATAACCAAAGTTTGGAGATAAAAATGTGGCACCACAGATAGATCCAAATCCAGGAGAAAAATTGGTTCTTGAAGAAGATTGTTCTGAGGTAAAGCTTGGTAGCGGTATTCTAAGTTTAACCAATCAGAGGATTATTTTTGAAAAAACTGAAGGAAATCTAACCACTCTAAACAAGAAGATAGGCAATGCATTACTGAATGTGACCCTAGATAAAGTAGGTAACGTCAATGCTGAAGGCTTTATTCTCACCAAAGTAGTAGTACAGATAGACAATTCAAAGTACAAATTTAGCGTATTTAATAACAAGAAATGGGCTAAAGAAATCGAATCACAGAAATCATTATTCAATAAGCAATAGTGTGACTAGTTCCCAATTCTTCTAAACTCGACTCTGGATTATTATGCCAGATTGGTAAATGGTTGTATTTGTTTCCCTGTTGTCGAAGTCAAGTATTTGGTTCAAGAATTTCCAGGCATCTCCAACACCACGAGATACAGAGAAAGTTTTAAGTTATATGATAAGAAGGGTAAGTTTTAGTGTTGCACACAAGTTTTGCGCCTTACGCGAACCAAAAGATAATACCGAAAAAAAGGCCGGAGATCAAATGTTAGATTTCGTCATATCCCGAAGTTATGGGCCCCTTTTCAAGTGTCACAAATATGCCTTTTTCTAAAATTATATACTTCTATAAGGTCAACGGCATTGTTTTTAATATTTAAATTCATTTTTGCGGTCCTAATTCTGGGTAATCTAGTACCTGCCTATTCAGTCGAAAACGATACCAATGATAGTACTCATGTATCAATGCAGAACCAAAAGAAAGCCACTATAGAAGATGACGGTGTGCAAGGCAAGCGATGAGACGAATGTACAGGCCAGCGTATTTGAACCAATGTAATTATGTGTACAAGCATCCACTATCATTAGCCATATCACTACCCAGTTGGAAGATCATCTAAATCGTCTCTATTTACTCATATTCATATGCATATCCATCTTAGATTTATTACCCATCTGAGACATCATCTTCATAATGTCGGCTTTAGGTGGAATGATACCATAGATTGGTGTATCGCCAAAGTGATTATTTGTCTTAGCTGCATCTAGTGATAATCCGATTACGTGATTGTTCCTTACCTTTATTTCAATTGGTACTTGTTCAACTGGTCCATCCTTTAGAGTTACCGTTACCGTTCCTTTGTACGAAGTAGAATTGTCTTGATTATTGACATCACTCAGTGAGAAATTAGAAATGGAGTGTTTGTGCATTGCAGTTCCATCCAACATGACCATATAGATCCATGAATCAAACTTTGCGGGATTAGTCTGATTGAAACTGTCCATGGTTTTGTTCATGATATTTGTGACCCAATGTCCAGAAAGAATCCATGATGGTTCACCTTGTTCATTATTTTGAATACTCGATATAGCACCAAAAGTCATATCTTTGTGATCCTTCCCTTTGGCAGGATATGCTTCACCAGGACTTACAGAGTATGCTGCTATTGCTAACGCCCCTGTTACAATCAAAAGTGCCGTAAATAGAGAAACTGATTCTCGAAAGTAATTCTTATTTGACATATACGATAGATAAACAAAAAAATATTAAAAGCTACCGGCATGAATTCATGGCTAATCCACAAAGTTTGAGATGATTTAGACAAATAATTAATTATTTGATAGTATTTACACTCAGTTTCTCCGCCACGTTACATTTACACTATCCACTCTCCAAGATTGATTAACAAAGGAATCTGAAATATCTATAGAATTTTTTGATTTCAAATAAGATAATATTCCAGTCCACGCAATTTGAGCTCCATTGTCTCCTGCGAATGAAATTGGACATGAATTGAATCTCACTTTATGTCTTTGACATGCCAGATTGAGCATATGTGATAGTTCTTTGTTCGCAGACACTCCTCCAACTAACAATAGCTCTTTTTTTTCAGTGGCAGATAGAGCTCTTTCAACGGCTTCTGTTATCATTGCAAATGCTGTTTGCTGGATCGAATAACATATGTCTTCAATAGCATATTTTTTAGTTGAAATCAATCTCTTGGCAGCGGATAATATACCAGAGAAAGTAACATCATTTCCTTTAATGGTATAAGGTAAGACGACATATTTTTTTGAAGATTTATGGGCCAATTTTTCTATCTCTGCTCCACATGGTGAAGCTAATCCTAGATGTCTGCCAAATTGGTCTAGAAGTTGCCCTAATGTAATGTCTAATGTTTCTCCAATGACACGCCAGCTACTATTATTAAATACTAATATCATAGTATGGCCTCCAGAGACCAATAGAACCAAAGAATCCTTACTATTAGTAAGACTCATTCCAAGTTCAATATGGCCCAATGCATGATTTATTGGAATTAATTTTATATCATAAAACGAAGATATTGAACGAGCGATTACTGCACCAATCCTCAAACAGGGACCAAGACCCGGACCTGCTGAATATGCTATGAGGTCTAGGTCTTTGAAATCAATCTTGGATAATTCTAATGATTTTTTCAAAACATCTATTGCAACTAATGCATGATGACGAGCTGCCTCCCTAGGATGGATTCCTGATCCCTCAGGGGCCTTGAAAGTATCTCTAACATCAGATAGAATATTAGGATAAAATTTGGAACCATATTGCTTTATTACAGAACATGCAAAAGTATGAGCAGTACTTTCTATTCCAAGACATAACATTCATATCACTTCCTGCTTGTTGCTGACACAATCTTAATCACATCATTATTTTTTAATATATGATCAGCTCCCAATCTTCTTTTAGTTCTAACGTCAATCGCAAAAAGGAAACCTTTTCCCAACTCCTCATGCACAGCATGGGCCAAATCCTTTGCAGTTGATTCTTTATTTAGTAAATAGGCTTCGGGAAGAATATTGCCCTTTTTATCAGATAACTTTGAATCGTCCTCAACAGGATATACTACGATTTTCTCTAATAGACTAAAACAGGCCAGATTTATTACTTCTTGTACACCTGTGGAGCCATGTTGCTTGATAAAGGTTGAAACAATCTCAAGGGCTTGTTTCTGCTTATCACTTAGTTGAGTATTCTCCTTAATTTCAAATGAATTATCCCCCGGAAGATAGTGAATGAATCCGCTTTTTACAGCCTTTCGTAATAGCATCTCCAACTCAGAAGTGCACGGTACAACATTGGCGTACTTTTCTGTGAGTCTTGGAAGATTAATTTGAGATGTGGAGATATCTGCCTTATTAGCTGCAATTATTACTGGTTTTACATCTCGCCTAATATTTTGACAAAGATCAAATATTTCCTGTTCTGTCCAAGATTTGAATTTCTTGTTTTGAAGATTCAATTTGCTCACAACTTTCTCCAGAGCTGCCTCAGTTACACCAAGCCCAGACAATCTCTTTTTCAATACCTGTACTATGCTTTGTCCTGACGAATCAAGCTCTTTATTGTCCATATCTCGCTTGATAATTGAGACCAACCATAAGTCAAATTCCTCTTCAACAAATCGAATGTCTTCTATAGGATCGCCAGATCCTGGCGTTAATGGTCTTCCTTCAGAATCGGTTGAACCCGAAATGTCTATGACATGTATAAGTGCGTCTGCTTGCCTTGCGTCATCTAAGAATTTGTTTCCTAAACCCTTTCCTTCATGAGCACCAGGAACCAGACCAGCGACGTCTATAATTTGTACAGGAATAAATCTGATTCCATCTATACAAATGGAATGAACCGGATTATCCTTAACCCCAAATTCTGTGCACACACAATTTATTCTTACGTGGCAAACCCCAAGGTTAGGTTTCACTGTTGTAAACGGATAATTTGCAATATTTACAATATTATCTGTAGAGGCTGAAAAAAAAGTAGACTTGCCTACATTTGCCTTACCAATTAACCCTATTAGCACTCATAATGATTATCAAGATTCATAAATTAATGTTTTGAGATTTGTAGCTATCATAAACTACGTCCAAACACAAAATTTAATTTCTTTCATAATAATAAATCTGTCATTGGCCGGCATTTTTGCGATTGCTAATTGTTCCACAGACAAAGAAGACCTAATGTCGTATTTCATTAATTCCTTGCAGATGCTGCAACACAGGGGAAAAGCATATTGGAAAGTAATTATTGATAATTTAGTCTCAAGTGGTATGGGTCCTATCCCCGCTGACGGATCGATTTTAAAGATCGTTGAAAATAATAGTAACTTCGAATTTAAACTAGGTTTAGGTTATTTATCTAAAAGAAGTCCTAGATTCAAGAGTATGAATAAAATTAGTGTAATCCTTGATGGTTTCTTTGTAGACATTGAAAAATTGCATCTACATCCACTCGTAGGAGATGCGGCAAGTGCAGATTCATTATTCAAGATTTATAGTATTTTCAAAAAACTCCTAATAGACAAGGAAAATCCAGAGAAAGCGTGTGAATTTTTGGACAGACATTTAAGGGGAAATCTTACCATGATTAGCAACGAAAAGATATATTCTTATAGAGACTCTACGGGTTTCAAACCGCTAGTAAGTGGAACTGACAAGGACAACTCAATTTCAATAATAGCCTCAGAAAATTCCCTGCGAATTCCATTTCCCAATATGAATTTTCAAGATGTAAAAGCTGGGCAATTAATTAAGATGGATATTGAATCCGGTCAAGAAAAGTTACTATCACTTCCTACGACAAGGACTATGATAGATCCATTTGAATTTATTCGAGAATCTCATGTTACTGCAACTATCGATGGAAAGGGGATATATGAAATTAGGAAAAAAATAGGAAAAGTGCAAGCTGAATTTCTCTCATCACATTCTGACATTGATATTGATGCGGCCTACGCGGAACCTGATTATCCAAGGCCAATGACATTGGGTTTTAGTGCAGAATACCGACATCACATACCAAAATTTGACTTGGGCGAGGCTATAATTAATGACAGATATGATGATTCTGATCGTATGATAGATTTTTCCGAAAATATAAGTAAGAACAAGATGATAACTTCTGGAAAATCTTTGAAATACATTCTTAGACATAAGATTAACCAGAAACATATTGGTCTAATTCAAGGAACAATTCAAACAGGAGTAACTGCCAAAGAAACCATTTATTATTTGAGAAAAGCAGGTGTTAAGTCGGTTTCTGTTATCGTAAGCTACGTTCCTACAGTAGATGGACGACAAGTTGGACTATATACGCACAATAGAGAATTGATTGCCCATAAATACATTGGACAAGTGCCCTCGCTTGAGGAACTAAATACCAAAATCTCTAGAGAATTGGGTGCTGATAAGGTATTCTATAATTCTCCTTCTGTTCTTTCTAAAGGTATCGGGATTTCAGAATATAATTTATGGTTTCCCGAATGGGTACGATTCTTAGAGTATGATAAGTGATGATAAAAGAATGACAAGAAATGACATTCAAACGTGATTCGGAACTAAAGCATTGGAATAATGACCCAGTAAGGATCATTACAATATTGAAAAAGTATGTAATCGACGGAAGGGATGTGAACAACTTTGAAGTAAGGCAATACACTCACCAATGTACCCATCAAAAACATCATACTGTTTATACTATTTATCTTGAAACCAATGATAACAAGATTGAGACAAAGTACAACCAAGGAACTCAAATGAGTGAAAATAATATTGAATCCATAGCTCAAAGCATAACAAATTTCAACGGGGTTTATTCAATAATAAACCGATTACTAATAGAACTTGATAGCTCCTAACAGATAATAATTTGCAAGTTAATTTCATGGCTGATTTCTTCACTATTGAAATTAAATATAGCAATGAGTTGATAAATTCGTCATACCTCAATATTTTGTGCAACCAGATCCTATAAAATAGAATAATTTTTGTTATTTTCTAAAATAATGAAAATATTTAGTATGATATCAATTAAAAGTTAAATGTTAGATACATATTTTTGAAACAAAGTTCATACTCATTTTCAACTAAAATTACCTAAATTGAGCTAACGGGTAAAAAATATTTGACCAGAATAACTATTTGACTTTTTACGTCTCAAGCTAATAAGAGGATGTGCTACTTTGCAAAATCAACCCATATACCTTAAAGCCATTACCCTAAAGGACATTAGCGATGTTGATTCAATAAAGGACGACGCTAAAAAGCACATGATATTAATCGTTCGAATAACACCGATGGCTCAGAAGGACATTGAAACCTTACGAAAGGCAATTGATGATCTGTATAATTTTGTCAAATCGGTAGGGGGAGATATTGCAAGATTGGGTGAAGAACGAGTAGTGATTACTCCACCGGCTGTAAAGATATGGAAAGGAGTACACGACCTAAAGTAAGTTTTCCAATAGTTCATAATACCTTGATTGATTCTTGAACCAGTGGGTGAAAACTCGGGATCTTAAAAATCCTGTTTATGGAACTAGACAAGTTTTGACATTTTTTCCCTTCTCCATGATTAGTTATAACTTTTTTAAGTTTTGGTTTCAATCGGTTTACGTAAGCCAATAGCTGATTGTAATCGCTATGGATACTAAAACCTGATATTACATCAATCTTGCACTTAATATCGACATTGTTACCTTCTAGAATAATATTACGCTTTCCATCCTGAAGTAACTTTCCAGTTGTAGATTGGAACTGCTCTGAGAGGAGAATTACCTTGCTTAATGGGTCTTCAGCTATTTGACGCAAATATTTCACTGAGGGTCCATCTGTAAGCATCGAAGATGGACATAGTATTATTGATTTCTCCCAATTAACGGATGGCTCTAATTTTACTAAACTGTTTATAAAAAGGGGATCTTCAATTTGATCACTTATTCTTTGTTTGAGCGGTTTTGACAGATAATCTGAATACATTTCATAGAAATTAAACATATTCAGTATTTTTTCGTCGACAAAAATCTTGTCCGGATTTATCATGTTGACACTTTTTAGCATTCCCAATGTTACACAAATTTCCTGCGAGAGCCCAAGAACTGGAACTGGAATCAACAATCTTCCGCCTTCTTGAATAGTTGAGTTGATGCTTTTGGCTAAGTTCTCTTCTGCCACATCTCTAGTAGCAAACTTATCATCTCTATTTCCATTTGTACTTTCTATTATCAGCGTTTCTGCTCTAGGGAAATTCCAGAATGCATTATCTACAGTGTTCAATCTTCCAAATTTCAGATCACCAGTATATACAATATTATAATCTCCATTTCCAATATGCAGGTGGGTGGAAGCAGAACCAATCATGTGTCCTGAATTCGAAAAGGTTATTCTAACGTCTGGAGATATATCGGTCACCGCACCAAAATTTAAAGGTATTACATGAGAGATTAGATTCTCTATATCTCTTGTTGAATATAATGGTTGTTTGGACCGTGAAACATAATCCTGTAATATCGATATCATAATTGGGAAAGTCGGTTCGGTGCAGTACACAGGACCATCATACCCATATTTACATAAAATTGGAACAGCTCCGCAGTGGTCAAGATGTGCATGAGATACAATTACTGCATCAATTTCATTCATGCCGATTCCATAAATATCTAGTCGCGGAAGTAGATTTGTATCTTGATCATTATATGTCTTAATTCCAAAATCTAATATAATCTTACTCTCATGGGTAACTACTAATATGGCACTTCTTCCAATTTCTGAAAAGCCGCCCAAACAAACTATACTTGCTTCTTCAGATCCGGACAGCTTTTGTCTGAATATTTTTTCGCCAACCCGTTTGTAAAAATTTATTCTCTCTTCAGATGAGCTATGCAATATTTCATTCATAGATTTTATGAGTGTCAAATTCTTTGGGGCACGTCTACACATCAACTTCCAACCTGTCTTTTCTACCAAAACGGTTTCTAGCTGATTAAGTTCGGTTAAAGTTCTAGAATCAGAGACAAAAACAGTAGCCTCTCCTAAAGCAGGATCAAAACATATTTCTGGGATGTTACTTGAGTTGGAACAGCTAGAACGAATAGTTTGATTAACGGATTCCTCAGAAGATCTAATTGAAGTATCAGTTCTTATAACTATTCTTTTCTTTATTGAATTAACCATCTTAGAAATAATCTCTTGATTCTCCAAAAGTACTGTTGGCTTTCTTGAGTAGAGTACAATAAATGGACCTTCATATTCTATTTTTGTTATTTCAGATTCTGACGGGATGTTATTTAGAATAGCAGCAACAATGTTTTGATTTCGATTTTCATCCTGTACTCTGTCATACATATCAATATTTCACTAAACTATATTTTCTTCATTTAGAAGTTTGTATATAAAGATGAGTATGAGCTAATTAAAGGTTCTCAAATCATCTTTTCTAACTCGCAAAACCTTCATGGTAAAACCGATAGCAATTTTGACCCTCCGTTTCTTTCACGATTTTTAGATTTCACACACACAAAGCGATAGAAATAAAATGAAATACAACAATTGTATATCAATACGAATTGACATCGGACCCAAACCACTTAATGGAACTCCCAAGAAAAATATTGATTGGTAACGATGTAATATACCAACTTGGATCGTTTATCCGAGATTTAAATGACAAAGCAGAAATAGTTGCCGTCATATCTGGAAATACTGTAAGAGCAAGAGTAGGCGAGGAATGCGTCCAAGCTTTAGATAGTTCTTCTTTGAAACACAAGTGGATAGAGACTCCAAACGCTTCGATGAATGACATCAACTCATCTCAATCAATTATAGAAAAAGAACAACCCAATTTTATCATTGGTGTAGGAGGAGGCAGGTCAGTCGATGTTGCAAAAATGATTTCTTTTAATCTGAATATTCCGTTTATAAGCGTCCCGACTTCCGCTTCACATGATGGAATTTCAAGCCCATTTGTTTCTATTAGAGGCAGGGATAAACCTTATTCATTAAAAGCTCACGCGCCAATTGGTGTCATAGCAGATACAAGACTTATTTCAGAAGCACCCTATAGACTTCAAGCTAGTGGTTGTGGGGACCTGATCGGAAAAATCACAGCTGTTAAAGATTGGGAATTGGCTAGAGATGATAATGATGAGTACTTTGGTAGTTACGCTGCTAATCTTGCTAACATGAGTGCAAAAATAATTATAGAAAATTCAAATAAATTGGGCAATCGAGCACATATTAGAACGATTGTCGAGGCCTTAATAAGTGCGGGGGTTGCCTCATGCATCGCTGGAAGTAGCAGACCGTGCTCTGGATCAGAACATCTGTTTAGTCATGCATTAGAATATGTATCGAATAGTAATTGTGGCTTGCATGGCGAAAGAGTGGGAATAGGTACTATAATCATGTCAAAAATTCATGGCTTGGATCATGAAATAATAATTAAGACGCTGGAAAATATTAGAGCACCAACTACAGCGAAGGAAATTGACGTAGCTGAAGAACAGATCATAAAATCATTATTAATAGCCCAATCTCTCAGACCCGAAAGGTATACGATTCTTAACAAGATTAAGATGGATCATGACTCTGCTAGAACGATTGCAAAGTCAGTTAGCGTAATTTAGATTTGTTTAGGGGTTGGAAAATGCCCTAACTGAATAGGGTCAGAAGATTCTATTTCTTTTGAGTTCTTGGTTCTTCCTTTGCTTTTGGTTCTTCCTTTGCTTTTGGTTCTTCCTTTGCTTTTGGTTCTTCCTTTGCTTTTGGTTCTTCCTTTGCTTTTGATGTTGGCTTAGATTTGTTGTAAATTTCCAGGAATTTTACACTCTCAATGGTTGGAATGAACTTGAACAAATCAGCAGATACCGCCTTTTTTATAATCTGAAGCCCATCAATCAAAAAGGCCTCCTCGGGCAAAGTAATTGCGAGTTCTGGTTTGACAAGAGAAATTACAATCTTGTCTCCTTCCACAAAGAACCTCCTTTTGACAAGTGATGATGCTTTCTCTTCGTCAGTTTTTAGGACTTTTAGGACGTCGACTTCGTAATTCAGTGTTTTTCCAGCCAATCTATGATTAAAGTCAACCTGAACACGGCCAGAACCGATAAACCTTACAAATCCTCTCCTATCATCTATATCAACCACGTCTCCAGCCTTTATTTCATCAGCCTTATCGCCAAATTTTCTCTGCGGTATCATTCTAACCTTATTTTGATCCCTCATCCCAAATGCCTTTTCGGGAGGAATATCAACATTCAATTTATCACCAATTTTTGCAGTTGTTAGAATTTCATCAAGTCCTTTTAACACCCATCCTTCTCCTATCGAAACAAGTCGAGGTTCGTATTTAATGTCAGGATCATATACATTGGATTTCTTCGCGTTTTCTTCTATGGTAGTCTCAAAAATTTCATCTGAATCCTTTACTTTAGCAGTATAGTCAATAAGAATGAGTGATCCTTTTTCCATTGTCACGAAATTTGCTGTCGGTTTACCTTAATATTAAGCTTAACAACTTGAGCCTATTAATTCAGAATATTATTGGCTACTGACAATCCATCTTTTATTGGCTGCACGCCCAGTATTGACATTGAAGATGATATAGCAGAAAGAGTTCTCATAACATGGTAACTACTTACTTCGCCCATGCACCCAACTCTAAAAACCTTTCCCTTAAGTTCTCCAAATCCACCTGCTATTAGAACTTTAAATTTGGTTGAAATTAATTCACGAAACTTCTTGTCATCAATACCAGGCAGATAATTTACGGCTATTACGACATTGCTTCTAGAATCAGCATTGGCAAATGGTGTAAAGCCTAAGGCTTCCAATCCAGAGTAGAAGGCGTTGGCACATTTTTTATGTCGATTGATTCTATTTTGCATTCCTTCCTCGATAATGATATTTAATGCCTCTTGATATGCATAGAAAAGACTTACAGCAGGTGTGAATGGTGTTTCAAAACTTTCGTTGTAATACTTGAAGTATCTTTTCAAATTCAAATATTGACTTGGGGGAGGATTTTCAATCATGTATTTTTTTGCTTCCTTACTAATAGATATCGGAGCAATTCCTGGAGGTGCTGCTAGAGCTTTCTGAGTTGCTGTGAAGCATACGTCTACATTCCATTTGTCCACAGGCAATTCATCTCCACCAAGAATTGAGACTGCATCAACTACAAAAAAAGCCCCATGGGCCTTACATAAATCGCCGAGTTTGGATAAATTTCTTAAAGTTGTACCTGTAGATGTCTCGTTATAAACCACATAGAGAGCTTTAATATTGGAATTTTTTTCAAATGCCTCTTCTATTTTTTCTATCGGCGGGTTCTGTCCATAAGGCGAGTTTATTCTAATGGTTTTTCCTCCATAGTTATCTATTAGATCCGCTAGTCTAGTACTAAATTCTCCGTTTACAGGGATAATTACGGCATCACCTTTTTTAATTAGATTTAAAACTGAAGTTTCGACAGCTCCGGTGCCAGAAGTTGTGAGAACTACGATATCATTTTCCGTCTCAAATACTGTCTGTGTCTTATTTACAATGTCTTTGTATAATTTTCTAAAATCCTCGCTTCTATGGTTTATCATAGGAGTTAACATTGCGTTAATAACTCTATTAGGAACATTTGTTGGACCCGGAAGCATTACGAGATATTCCAATTACATCCATCAAAAGAATATAGCCAATATTTATAATTACGTAAAAATTTGGAACGAGTCATAAATATTTTAATTGGAATTGCTTAATGTCCTCGATTTAATAATACACAAGATAGGATATTACAAGTTCTAGATCCGAATGTTATTCAGTTGTTTATACTTTTGAAATAGTATAGACTAACACGTTATCATAATTGATATTGATAAGAGTTTCCGGGTTCGGCATTCTGCAATTACATTGTTGTAATAAATTGATTGGTGCCGATGAAAGAAAAAAAGGCACCAACCACATCATCCGTGCAAGTCGGATGATAGCCAATTTCGTGGAAAATTTATTTAAAAACTCGTCATAACTGAGTAACTTTTCTTATAACTGATTATTACTTTTCATAAGATGACAGAAAGTAATGCATGGATACTTGAGCGAGGAAATTTGTTAGATTGAATACAAGTTGACGCCCTTGTCTCACACACAGGCATCCATTAAATTGCCATTTTGTTAAAACATATATACTAAGATTATAGTTTGCATTAAATCATGCTTAAAGAACGTGCAAGAAATATCATTGATAGTTTAAGTGATGAAGCTAACGCATTAATGGTATTCAGGCCAGAAAATATTTTCTATCTAACAGGTTTTTGGGGTGAATCAATAGCCTTGTGCACCCAAGATAGGATTAAATTATTTGTTCCAAAACTAGAAAGCTCCAGGGCTGCGAATGAATCTAAAAATTCTGAAATCATAATTGCTGAACGTGGATCTGGACTCTTAAAATCTGTAATACCAAACCTACAAAAATTCAAATTCTATTCCGATTGCAATGATTATGAAACAATTCAATCTATTTTACCACATACAGATAACAATAACTTTGTCATAAATGAAGATCCATTTCGTGACGCAAGAATTATCAAAGATGATTTTGAAATTGAGAAAATCAAGAGAGCATCGGACATTATTGACAAACTTTACCAAGTATGTAGTGAGGAAATAAAGAAAGGCATAACGGAAAAACAACTTCAGGCAAAGTTACTATATGAAGCTATGAAACGTGAAGGAACCTCAACGTGTTATCCCTTTACTTTGAATCCCTTCATAGTTGCTAGTGGTGCTAATAGTGCTTTACCTCATTTCGAAACTTCGAAGAGAGAATTTGTTGAGGGAGATTTCATAGTTGTTGACTTAACTATAAGGTATGATGGATATATTTCCGATGCAACCCGTACTTTTGCGCTAGGCAATGTTAGTAATGAAATGAGTCAAGTGTACGACCTTGTGAAGAAATCACAACAGCAGGGATTGGAATGTGTAGAGCAGGGGGTTGAATGTAGAAAAGTAGACTCTGCCTGTCGCGACCTCATTTCAAAATACGGTTACGGGGATAATTTTATACATTCTACCGGACATGGAGTTGGCTTGGAAGTACATGAACAGCCATGGATACGTCCAAATGAATTAAAGAAATTATCAAAAGGCATGGTTGTAACTGTTGAACCAGGAATATACATTGATTCGAAGTTTGGCGTCAGGATTGAAGACACAATCCTAGTTAATGAAAATACCAATACTAATCTAATTCTTACGAAATTTTCCAAAGAGTTACTAATTTTGTAATCAAACTAATCAATCAATGAAGATTTAGTTTTTTGCAAACAATCTCTACTAATTCACTCGCAATTTCCTTCTTGGGTTTAAGTGGAATATGAATTGTTTTTCCTTCCTTATCTATTACATAAACCTCATTTGTATCGGATCCAAAATCACATCCTTTTTTTGAGACATCATTGGCTACTATTAGATTACTCTTACACTCATTAAGCTTATTAATTGCCCGTTTTATTAGCAGCTTTTTTGAAATTCCATATTCAGCCTTGAATGCTACCAGAAAAATATTCTTGTCATATTGCTTTATTTTGTCTACAATTTTTGCAGTTGGAATAAGCTTAATAGTTTTAGTCCCATTTCGAGTATCTAATTTATTAGGTATTTTCTTGTTACTGTGTGATATTGAAAAATCTGCGACTGCAGCAGTATGAAAAACAACGTTTTGTTTTTCATTCAAAATTTGATCTTTCATGGTTTTCAGCATTTCCTCAGTAGTCTTTATCTTTATTATTTTCATTCGAGGATCATCTGGGATGTTCAAGGATCCATTTCCATAAACAAAAGTTACGTTAAATCCTCTATCCAGACATTGCTGTGCAATATTCAGTCCCATTTTTCCAGAACTCAAGTTGGTCAAAATTCTGACTGAATCAATATATTCAACAGTCGAGCCCGCCGTTACTAGGGCATTTATTTTTGACTTTATTCTTGCCTTCGGTCCTGCAATTTTATTGATTACAAATTGTATTACCTTATCAGCGGAAATTACTTTTGCTTTATCCTCTGTAATTGAGGGCTCTAATATTGATATACCTAATGTCTTTAGTTTCTTAATATTTTCCATGATAATGACATTTTCATACATTGCCTCATGCATTGCTGGGGCAATTACAATAGGTATTCCTGATCCAAAAGCTACACTCAATACAGTTGTTACTGTATTATCTTCAATCCCGTTCGCAAATTTTCCCAAAGTGTTGGCTGTACAAGGATAGACAATTACAATATCGGATTTACCGTAATTGGCAAGAGCAATATGTTCCAAGTCTGATGTTAGTTCAGTTACAGTTTTGTTTCCAGTAGCCCAATTCATCATTTCCTCGGTTAGTAACTTGGAGTTCGTTGACTTTGACATAACTGGAAATACTTCGGCGCCATTGCGCATCAACGTCCTGCTTAAGTCTATTGCTTTGTAGGCAGCTACACTAGCTGTAATACACAGTACAATTTTCTTTCCATTTAGAACATTGCTTTGCATACCAATAATTTCCTTTGATATGTGTTTTTTACTTTGGGAATTCTCGTTTGAATTATTCATATCAAACCCTTTTTAGCATTTTTTCCAATTTTGCAAATTCTTCTTCCGTCATATGATACATATGTTCTTCCTGTGGGAACTTGCCAGATTTAACTTCCGTTTCATATTCCTTTATCGCATCAAATATTTGTTTTGATAAATCGAGATATCTTTTCACAAACTTGGGTTCAAAATCTGTGTACAGACCTAGCATATCATGAATTACAAGTACTTGGCCATCTACATGAGGCCCACAACCTATCCCAATAATAGGTACATTTGTGTTTTCAGCAATCACTGATGCTACCTCGCTGGTCACTTTTTCAAGAACAATACTAAAAACTCCCGCTTCTTCGAGAGCCCTGGCCTCGTTTAATAGTCTAATTGCGCCCTCTGCCGTCTTCCCCTGTGAAACATATCCATAATGCAGCGGAGTAGTCTGGGGTTTCAAACCTATATGCCCCATTACGGGTATTCCCAAGTCAGTCATATTTTTGATAATATCGACAACCTCCAATCCGCCTTCTAGCTTGACGGCATCGCAACCACATCTTAAGAATTTTAATGCGTTTTTTACGGAAATGGACTTTCCAGTTTGATATGAACCAAACGGCATATCAGCAACTATAACTTGTCTTGTTATTGCATTTACTACCCCTTTGCAAAATGTAACCATTTCGGCCATCCCTATTTTTCTTGTTGAATCATATCCCATCATCACAGTTGCCGCACTATCACCTATCAAAACCATGTCCAAATCAGTTTCATTGCAGATACGAGATATGGAATAATCATACGAAGTCAACATTGTTATTTTCTCTTTATTTTTTTTCTTATTCAGAATATCAGAAATTGTAATCTTTGATTTCTTTTGAAGTGGCAATTCAAACTCCTCTCCTTATCATTCTTAACGATTCGTGCATATTTTGTATGTTATCAAAATTCTTAATTTGTTGCAACAAGTAGGATCTATCTCTATTTTCTAATTCTTTTGAGATGCTTATCATATTTGGTATTGCACGTACAATATTATCGACTATAGTCACATTTGATGCTATTGCCGTACGTGATAACGGGTTGAGATCGATAGAAATAACTTTCTTGCCCATTTTCGCTAAACTTTCGGTTCTATCTCCATCTTCGAGTGCAACAAAAACAGTATCAGAACTCATTATTCCATTCTTATCTACATATTTGCGATTACTTGAAATACCTTTGACGGTAGATCTTGATTTGGTGTTCAATCCTAATACCTCTTGTGCGTTTTCTTTTTTTAGTATCCTTGCAATTGCTTTGGATCTGACCGTACTCTTGTGAAATAGATTTACCTCAATCCTGGATTTAGTAATATTACTCAAATTGACTAACTTGCTTGCGCATAACGCAGCTGTGTTACCATTTACAGAAATAATTGAGTTATTCGACAGTAGTAATAAACAAACGGCCACTTTCTCAGCCTTGTATGCATATTTTGTAGTCTTTTCGCCCAATAAATAATCAAACGCCTCACCTCTACCATGAGCAATCAATCCTTCCGGAACAACAATCCCATTCCTAAATCCCTCAACTAATTTTTCTCTTATGATGAGTGATTTTGCTCTTGGATGTCCTGGCGGTATTTTATATATCATGCTTTGTAATTAATCTAGCACCTTCATTTTCAATATTAGAAATAAATAACCTAGCTGGAAATTTTTTTGAAATCTTTCTAATTGTTTCTAACTCATTTTCTTTTACGATTGTAAAAACGGTTTGCCCGAACAGAGCAGCGCTGCTGTGAAAGCCATTCTGCGCTAATAGGTCCATCAAGCGACTACAGCTCTTATCTACAAATTTCAAAGATTGTGAAAAATCAAAAGAAAGATCTAGGAAATCTACAATTTCTCTTGTTTTCAGAATCTTCATCATCATATTCATACATTTATGATTTGAAATTCTTCCTATACTTTCGATAAAATATCGGGTAAAAATAGGGGAAAAACAGAAAATCGCAACCTTGGAATTATTTATTTTTAGAACACTTGTTTTTCCAATTCCTGGAGCACCGCCCTTTAATCTAAAACATAACCCTCCATAGTACTCTGACAGTACTGTTCCCAATCCAGTCTTGCAATGTATTTCCGCTTCATGAGCAATCTGAGCTGATTCAATGTCAGAAAGGCCCAAAGATAGAGCGTTATTGAGTGCATATGACAGACTCAAGGCTGCTGATCCACTTGTCCCCATGCCATAACCTATCGGTACTTCAACATGATGATTTACTTTTACAAAATATTTCTTTCTAGATCTTTTCAGAAATTCGTTTATCACATATTTTGAAACTATTGCGTCTTTGGATATCACGCCGTTGATACTAATTTTGAAATTATTCTTATCATGACGATAGAGTTCCACCTCACTCGTAACCCCCTTGCTAATAGAAATTCCGGCGCCAAGAGAGCCACGTTTCAGAATTGATTCATCTTTTATCTCGCTATAAAAGCCCGTAATGTGACCTGGGCTGAATGCCTTTGCGATAGAAATGGATTGAGCTAATTCTAAGGTCATGTAGATGATAATATAATATTTTGAAAAATATAAGAATAATGTTTAATTAATTTATATGTATTTAAATACATTATGTTTCAGAATGAAAGGCGCCTACAAAAAATAGGTAGTAGCGTTCTCATGTCATTACCTGCCGAATGGATCAAGTCATTAGGTCTTAAAAAAGGAGATGTTCTATCTATTGAAAATAATGACGACAATTCTATCACTATATTTCCGGCGGGTGATAGAAATAGTCAGGCCAAGGAAATAACTATTCATCTACTTGATCTTTCACATGACAAATTGATTAACCAAATTTATGGAGCGTATTTGCTAGGTTATGACATAATTAAGATTGTGGGAAGAACCCCCATCGACTTTGAAAATCGCGAAATTATAAAAAAAGCAATGAGAAATTTGATTGGCCTGGAAATTGTTGATGAAGATGGCCTGAATATGACCATTCAATTTCTCCTCGATGCACACTCATTGAACGTTTCTAAAATATTAAAGCAAATGAGTTCCATTGTCAGCGGTACGCATAAGGATATAGTCAATGCCATGAAGACAAGGGACAGCGAAATAGATCTGCTTGTGAGAGGAAGAGATGATGAAGTAAACAGACAATACTTCTTGATAGTACGTCTCATTAGAACTGCCATGATGGATCGTAGACTTGCTTCCAGTCTAGATCTTAGTAATATCGACATATTGGACTATAGAATTGCAGCAAATCATCTAGAAAATGCAGGAGATCTAATTTCTAGATTATCTTCACAATTGTCAGGTTTTCTTGACGAAATAAAATATGAGAAAATCATCGAGGCAAATTACTTGATTTTGGATATGCAGGAAAAATCTATATCCGGTTTCATCGCTAAGGATACAGAAAAGTCTTCTCATGTAGTAACTCTCTTCAACAAGTTTGATGCAATATCTACATTCATAAAGAATGATTATATAAAACTCGAAGGAAATTACGAATCTGCTTTAAAGATCATAAATATAATATACACGATGGATGAGATTGCTAGATGTTGGGTAGATATTGCAGACTTAATAAAACCCGACTACTCCATTAGGTAGAAAAATGCGGCGCCAAATCATTTGTGCATGATCGTTTGAACAGAGAGTAACCTTCTAGGTTCTTTGTGCATTATCACATTCAAATTCATTTTCCAGCACTGATCGTTAAAGTGGTGGTAAGCGATAGTGCGATATGAAACAGTAGAATATTTATATTCATTGTAATACTATTATTTTCATTCCACGAAAAACTGTTTATGGCAAATGTCCAAAATGTAGGACAAAGAGTCAGCTTGAAGTACTATCAAGTAACCCTGGGAATGAGAAATTCAGGTGTAATATGTGTTATAACAAATTTACAATGGATGAACTTTAATTAATGATTTATAGATGTTAACGATTTGGTATTTTCGCACATTAATTCTTTAAACTAATTCTTTTCAATATATCTCCTGAAAACATCATATTATTAATATTGAAATAGTTGAACATGTAGATCTATGTAAGTTTGAGTACCGTGGGTGGATCATTAGGCGATGAACGTAAGAAGATTCAAGATCAGGATAGATATGTCTCTAAAAAAGGATCAATGCATGACTCATCATTTCAATATCCGGTAAGAATTGGAGAAGAATATGATGTAAATATCCTAGACATGAGTATAAATGGTGATTCTGGTGTTACAAGGATAAGAGGGTTGATTACCTTCGTAAGAGGGACTAAACCTGACGACAGAGTGAGAATCAAGATCATAAAGATAGGTAGAGGATATGCTAGAGGGCAGTTAATTGCATACCTAAATTCTTGAGATAATATTTATTGCTGACGCTGATAGGATATGTAGATTTCACAAGATTGTTTTTCGATGAAGAGAAAGAAATTTAATAAATTACTATTTTATAGTAAGATTATCGTTACTATTTGTATTGTTGTTAAAATTTCTCGTACGTTCTACTTTAATTCCAATTACTGTAATGATTCTATTTCAAAAAAAAATTAGCTATTTGAATTTGAAAAATCGTTGTTGTGATTTGATTTTACCTTTTCACATCTGCAATGATATATGCCAAAAACTATAGCACAACATCTGCTACCTTGAAAAGAAAATGTGATTTTTACTGTATATACGTATCAATTTGTTTTCTGTTTATGTAATATAATTCCGTATGCTAATGTAAAGCAAGAATTAATATAGAAGAATCCTATTTAATAGAAACATAAATGAAAAAAGAGATGCATTTAAAACAGCAATGAAATTTGTTATCCAATCCATTGTGCTTGTAGTTGTTAGTTGTACGATGGTGGGGACGAACTCCTCTATACACAGCATATATGCATTTCATCAAAACTACCCTGAATTTGATACTGAAGAGGAAGTCAAACAAATTTATAAAGTCCTAAAAAATGCACCAAATTTTGAATCAAAACTCATGCAAATAGAGAATATGACCGACCTTATCAGTGCTGGGTGCGGTATGAATTTGTTCCTGTCAGGTAGACAATCAGAAACTGATAGTTCTAAGTCAATGTTGGAAATATGTGATAATGAAGTACTAGCTATGAAGATAGAATGTGATCAGCATTACAACCTCATGGAATATTGTAAGGATAAAGATGACTTTATGATTGATTACATAACAGAAAGAAACTTGAATGAAAATCTATCTGGCGGCGTGGCTTCAGTTTCCCCCTAATTAATGAAAAGTTGAACTTTGAATATCTCTTACCAAGTAGAGGTTCGATATACCATCCCTGATAGGTTGTTAACCATTCTTTTGAATAGTTATTTGTTTGATTCCTATGGATGGTAAGGACAGCTGAATATTCGCATTATGTCGAAATAAAGGTTTAATTTGTAGAATTATTAGAGTTAAGTATGGGAATATTCCGGGGAACTCTCTTTTTTGAATAGATTGGAACGATCTCATAAGGCTCTACTTCTCCTGGCTAGTGTAATAGTCAAAACATTTCTGATGGCAATAGCTTCTAGTTATGTATTTTGTGGAACTATTAATCCAAATGTCTTATTTTTCCACTGCCTCGAAAATGTCCCATATGTAGGTGGTAGCATAGCTGCAGTTGCTATTATTGGGACTCTTTTTGGATATTATGTTTTAAAGCTCAAATCCTTTGATTCAATATTTCCAAATCTCATGATGGGGGACTTTATAGTAACTGCAATGTATTTTGGGGCGTCCTTCTCCGCGCCTTCTATTATTGCATCAAAAGTAATGATTTGGCTGTTTGGTGTATGGCTATTGGGTATGATGCTTGCTCCATTTAACAAGGATCACACTATATTAAAGAAGGTAACTGAATATGGAGCTCTAGTAGCTTTAGGAACTTTACTCACTGCACATTTCATTCCATATTTACAAGAATATCAATCTTCATATACAGTTAGTATGATGGTAACCAGTATTCTAAGTCTATTCGGCGCAGGAAGAGATAGATAAAAATATAGATTTATTCGTTACTAATATATGGTACATGTAAGTTTAAGCCATCTTACCTAATCTTTTATACAATACTTCATGATTACCAGTTGTATCATCTTCCCATATCATATGGATGGCGCTTGTTGATACTGCAATAGATGGACATTCTGAGATACCGATGTTGTTGCTAACATTTATGGGTTTATCGATGCTAATTCCGTTCGTATTACCTTTGGTATAGAAGATATCATGATTGCCATCTATATTATCTTGCCAGACAATATATGAATTATTATCAATGAGAACATTCTCAACATTTGATGAATTGGTAGAGGATATTGGAATATTATCTCCAAATTCGTTACCATTGTTCATACTACTGCTAACATAAACGTACTTTTTGTCAATAGGTACATTGCTAGTCCAAGTTACTAATACATGATTCGCATCTGCAGCTATCTGAGATTCTCCACCATCTACGTCTTCATTATTTAGTTTCTCAATTTGAGTGACATTTTGTATGTTGTTGTAATCTTTATGACCTTTACTTAACAAGATTTCCGTATCTTTATGGTCCCTTCTATCCCAGGTTATATAATACTCATTAGCATTTGCAGCTATTTTGGGATATGTTTCCGTGTCACCTTCTCCTATTTCTATTAGTTCTCCAAAAGTTTTGCCTTCATCATTACTCTTTGCTAATAATATGATATTACTTGTTTCCGTTCCGAAGCTATTCCAAACTATGTAGACATTTTGTCCTTCTGTTGCTAGTTCAGCATGATATGGACCCAATGAATTCTCGCTTACCACAATACTGTTAGAAAAAGTCTCCCCATTGTCTAAGCTTTTAGAGAACATTATCTCTCTTTGGCCTGACGAGTCGTCTACCCATACTACGTAGATATGATTTCCAATACTTGTTATTTGTGGATGTTCTGAGAATCCTACGTTATCACTTAGGTTTATCGGTGAGCCAAAACTGTTGCCGTCATCGTTACTCTTTTTAAAGAATATATCATAATTGGTAGTTCCATAGCTTCCTACAGATTCCTGCCAAACTATGTATATGTTATCTGAGGAGGAGCTTATTTGTGGATATACAGAATCATCGTCATTTTGAGTGAGATTGTTTGGTTTACTAAAGTTCAATTTTTCAGAATCTTTTTGGATTTGTTCAGTTTCTGTGCCACTTCCCGGAGTAATCATTGATGATACTATTGTGAGTAATGTAACTATCAATACCGGATATGAAGGCGATTTCATATTATGTTAGTATATCTTTCTTGTTATTTATCTGTACATTGTATCGTATCGATTGACATCTTAGTCAAAATTGTCAAGAATCTAATGTATTGCGATAGGGAAATTCTAACCGTTCATATGATTGTTTTGTAGTTTTTGGAATAATTGCAAATCGGAATCATTATTATCGTTTCTCTACTCGAGGTTTTTTGATGTCATTGGATTGTATTTCTATTTTATCAAATCCCCCCTCCCCATCTCACAGGAGCTTCCTTTATTAAATATTCCAAGATTGCAGAAAAAACTTATGTCTCATCTTACCGTATTTAATCAAAATAATTACAAGCCCCGATTCCAAAATGCTTATGAATACCTCAATAATATTAAACTTGAAATTAGAGGATTAAAATCTTCAATAGAACTTGAAGTTAACGATATTGTGTGTGTTGTTGGAATTTCAGAACTCACGAATATACTTTTAACAAGAATTGGAGTATGTTGCTTACTTCCTAGAAGATGTTGTGGTTTTATACCTAATGAATCTCGTAATTCAAATGTGTTAGTGATAGATGCGGGCAATAGTATAGATGTATATCAATATGTAGAGTTTGCAAGACAGTATGGATTAGATACCGCACAAGTTTTACGAAGAGTAGTGGTAACAAGAGTTTTTACGTTATATCAGCTTGTTCATCTAATAGTCTATAATTTACCAAGGATGATTCACAAATTCAATGCTAAATTAATATTGATTCCAGATTTGTTTGATATGTTTAATCAAGATCAAATAGGTATCAAGGAAGCTAAATTATTAATAAAAGAAATCATGGATGCAATATTTAAATTATCACGTAAAAATAATGTCTTGTTTATAACTTCAATACTATTAAATAAACTTCTTTCTATTTCAGATTTATATTACAAAACATTACTTCCTTTGTTTAATAAAAGTATAGAAATTATTCAAAGCAAATCGAGTGAGCGAATTACCGTGAAAATAAACGAATCCAAGCATGTTACTAATTGTGTTACCATTAACAGAAAATATGTTATATCCAAAAGTGACTTGCTGATAGTTTCTAACAAGTAGATGATATTATGGGTAGAACAATTCCATCATTTAGAATCTCAAGTATAATTGAAGAGCGAAAATGGAAACAATTTCGCTCTTCACTTGACAAGGAAGACAAGAAAATTTTTGATGAAATATTCTTACTTGCACGTCTGTATAATACTGCATCTTATCAATCTGTCAGACCTATGAGAATACAAGCTATTTTAATGTCCATAATATTTCATAATTACAAAAAATTGTTTCAATTCTATAAAACGGATATAAAAATTGCAAAAATTGATCTAACTTAAAAGTATGGTATCATGAGCTTATTTCCAGATGACGACATTCTAATACGAGAAATCGAATCATGGAAAGGTTTTGCTGATATGTTATGTTCGACAGACAGAGGATTATTTTTACAAATGTTAAATGACTGCTATAAATATAGTAACGCCATAAATGCCAAGGGAGAACCATTCCCGGCTGAAGCATTATTGATGACTCTAGTATTCATACAACATAAAATGATTAATTGGTTGATAAAATATCAGCGTAAAAAACTAAAATAATCTAACTTTTCCCAGAAAAGGACAGGAATAGTATCACAACAAAAATTAGGTTCCTAGTTACAATCTAAAATAAATAAGATAAGTCAAAGTTCTTTGTTAATGGTGAGTGTTCTTTGGCGTGATTCCTGGCTAAAACCCCTCTCAATTCATGACATAGAAACAAAGCTCTGTAAATCATGTGAGAAAGTTTTAAAGGACAAAGATTTTGTCACATCCTGTGAATTCTGCGAAATTGGTGTAATGCATGACAGTTGTGCGAATGAACATATTTTAACAAAACACAAGGTAGAAGTCAACAAGAAAATAGAGCTGCATAAGGACAAACCATTGCATGATTTTCAATAATGCCTAAGATATAATAGAAAATATCAAATAATCATACATAATTCTCCATTCAATAATGAATATCTAATATTCGCTCGCGTTAAGCTGACCACACATTGCACCTTACAAATGTGCTTAGGATCTAATTCTTGTTCTTAAATTAAGTATCGAATAAAGCAATTCCTTTTTATATTTATATTAAGGCTCCAGGTTCAGAGAGAATGAGTTATTAGTCAAAAAGAATACACAAATTGAAGCATTTCTTCACCGAAAAGATTATTTATAGGAGGTAGAGAATTTTATGAGGATGAACAAATACGTACCTGTTTTGCTGATTTTTGCAATTGTATTTTCAGCAACGCAACTTTTAACATGGAGTACGGCAGAAGCTGGGAAGTATCCGCGATTAAGAGCTGACGCAGGAAATGATTTCAAAACATTAGAGAATCAAGAAGTTACACTAGATGGTTCCGGTAGCAAAGGTGCTTTTAAAAAATTTGTTGATTATGAATGGGAATTGGTCCGAGTAAATGGCGCCAAGGTAAATAATCAACCATTTGAGATAAACAACAATGATGAAAAGCAGGCATCGTTTATGGCTCCAGACGTACCATCAGGGGAAGTTACATATGAGTTCAAACTCAAAGTTCGCGATACGGTTGACAGAGAAGATGATGATATCGTCACAGTACATGTAATGAATCAACAAATTCCAGTTGGACCTACCTAGCACAAAATAATTAGACCAATTAGTTTAGCGATGAGACCAATTCCGGTTTCATCGACTTATTTTATTTTCCTATTCAATCCCACTCTTCATTTCCTTTAATTTTTGAACTCGCTTTTCCACTGGCGGATGTGTGGAAAATAGATTAGCAATAGAATCACCAGAGAGAGCAGGAACTATAAAGAATGCATTCAATTTTTGAACATTTTTCAACTCATTGGGCGGAATAACTTTGATTTTACCGCTTATTTTGAGAAGAGCAGTTGCCAATTTATCAGGTTTGCCAGTCATAATAGCCCCACCTCTATCTGCAGAGTATTCTCTGTATCTTGAAATAGCCCTAATCATCAGGAAACTCACTATCCAAGTTACGATTGCAACTACCAAAACAATTACTCCAGAGCCGGCAGAATTTCGATTTCTGGCTTGCAATCCACCATAAAAACCGAATTGCATGAGATACCATGCTACAGTAGAAAATATACTCGCCAGAGTTAGAACCAATACATCTCTGCTCCTAACATGAGTTAATTCATGCCCTAATACAGCTTCAAGCTCATCATCGTCTAGTAGATCTAAAAGACCTGTAGTTACTGCTACCAGCGAGCTTTTAGGACTCTTACCTGTCGCAAATGCATTAGGGACCCTAGAATTGACCATTGCTACTTTCGGTTTTGGGAGCCCATTATTGGTGGAAAGTCTTTCCACAATTTCATGTAGTCTTGGATATTCCTCTCTTGACACTATTCTAGCGCCAGAGCTCCATAGAACTATTTTGTCGGAAAAAAACCATTGCGCTAGAATCATTACAGACGCAATCATTGCAAGCGGGATGTATCCCACTCCAAGATAGTTTAGTAGGCTCAAGAATACAACATATAATATACCCAAAATAACGAAACTCAAACCCATTCTCGCCCTCAGACCAGAATCTTCCTTCCATTTCGTGTCCATAAATTATGTATTATGATATAGCATGTTTTACCTAATTAGTTTACTGAATTCCTTTGATCTCATATGTCAATTAAGAGGATACTGGATTGGAGAGGTCATGATTTATAGGGCTAAAACGAGAATATAGGATCAGATTAAGTGACAAAAATCATTACAACAGAAGACAAAATTAGCAATAATGATAAACTAAGAAATTTAAAGGATTTTAATGAAGTGTTCGAGTTTGTAAAGTACTCTGTTAATTCCATATATGAAATGAAACGTGCCGGTTTGAGCCTGATGCTTCACAGAATGCCGACAAGAGTTGGCGCTTATCATGTATTGGGGTCAAATGTCATTGCCATCAACAGCATCTTGCTAGACATGGTAAAGGAATACTCAAAATCGAATGTAGAATACAACTCTTATCTTTTTACTGTACTTTTGCATGAGTATCTTCATAGTTTTGGAATATTGGAAGAACGCAAGGTAAGGCAAATGTGTGTAGAGCTTTGTGAAAAATTCTTTGGTCAAGAATACATGGTAACGGCTATTGCAAAGGATCCATTGAAAATTTTTCCTCAACTAGGTTCTGTAAGCTACGATAGGTTTGAAAATGAATATGAATTAATCAAAAACTTTGATAACTCTAACCAAACTTACATACAGTAGATAGACAAGTCAAATATTAATTAGATCTTTCTTGAAGTAACATTAATTGAACGACTTGAACATTAAAGCAAAAGAACCAAGGAAAAAATATTTAGTTAGACACCTTTATAGGGTCTAATACCTCTTTCTCTTGCTCTTCTTTTTCGGAGACAATTCTGCTTTTTTGTTTTATCCTCTCTGGGATTTCAAAATCGTAGCACATTTTTATCAGAATATATTAATGGAATCATGCTATAAAACATTTTTGAGATAATTATTCCCATCTATTATCACTCAGATATATTAGATAGGTTAATTATACATTGGAAGATACGCCATGATGATTCTGGACTAATATTCTAAAAATCTACTAATAGTATGTCTGGGTGATGTAAAGAATGTGCAAATCTGCAGTTATTGTAGGCAATGAACTTTCCGCTTATTCCTTTGGGGAGAAACATCCGTTGAATTCTAAAAGACTTGAAGCGTTTTGGTCAACACTCAATCATTCTGAATCAATGCAGACAGGTAATTTGAAACTACTGCCACCTACTTTAGCGGATGAATACACAGTAGCCTCATTTCATGAAAAGAAATATGTCGATTTTGTAAAAAAATCATCTATAACTGGCTTGGGGTATCTTGACTCAGGAGATACGCCTTCATTCAAGGGGGTGTTTGATGCATCTATGTATGTCGTGGGGTCTACAATCTTGGCTTTGGATACTGTAGTTAATAGAACAAATGGAATTGTTCATGCATTCAATCCGATTGGCGGTCTACATCATGCAAGAAGAAATGCAGCAGGTGGTTTTTGTGTCTTCAATGACATAGGGATTGCAATATTGTACGCTAGAAGAAAGTATGATTTAAAGAAAATTCTGTATGTTGACATTGATGCACATCATGGAGACGGAGTATTCTACGAATTTGAACACGATCCTGATCTAATTATTGCGGATATTCATGAAGATGGTTCATTTCTATACCCAGGGACTGGATTTGAATCAGAAACAGGTTCAGGAGCTGCTAAAGGTACCAAGCTAAATTTACCCCTTTCTCCAGGTGCTACTGATCGTGATTTTATATCAGCTTTTACAAAAATCGAAGATTTTATCGAGTCTATGAAATTCGAGCTTATCATTTTCCAATGCGGAGCTGATGGTTTATCAGGAGACCCATTAACACATTTGAAATATTCTGATAAATCACATGAGTATGCTGCTCAAGTATTACACAGGATTGCCCATGAGAAATCTGGTGGCAGAATTATTGGTTTAGGAGGAGGAGGATATAATACAGAAAATCTGGCTACTGCGTGGAATAAAGTTGTAGAAGTTTTTGCTTCTGAGAATCTCACGTGAAATTATCATGCCTATTCCCTGCAATTAAATTATGATAGTTAAACGAATTATCAATAAGAAAGATTTTTTATTTAGAGACGATAATCATTAGTGATTAAACAACAATAATGTCTAATTCATTAAAATCTATCATTTTGTTTGTCTTGGCTTTGTCACTTTTTAGTTTTTTACTACCAACTGGTGTTACACAATCATTCGCACAGAATAGCGAGAGAATATCAATTGCTCTGGGCAATTCGAGCTTTGTACCTCTAACAAATACTGATGCAAACCAGGTTAGAGTAGGAGTAGAGTATACGATCGAGGATGAAACAATACAAAATGAAATGATAAATGCGGTAATGAAAGTGTATGCTGCAAATGGATCGTTGATTCGTACCACTTCTCTTCCAAGCGGGTTTACTGCACAAGGTGACGGTGGTGTTGAAGTGCTTAGGACAACATTTCTTGACAAGTCAATTCAAAATATACTGGCAAACATAACTTTCACAGATTTGACAAAGAAAGTACCTGTATCAAATGTGCTTACAGTGAATCTTGATCTTGAAGAACCTCCTGCGAACGAAAGTACAGCTACTACTACAAGCTCAGCTAATTCATCCTCTCTTGAAAATTAAGAGTTTGAAATTGTCTAGTTGAGCAATTTTCTTTTCTTACAGTACTGCAGTACTCTTGAAACATAGTCAAAGGTACTACTCTTAAAGTTGTACGAGAATTAGAGATCTACCTAAATCACTTTTATCATACTTAAATAGTATTTCTCACTATATTCAAACATGTTATCGGTGTCATGTAGGGATGTTGGAGTCGATTGCGATTTCGTCGGAACTGGAGAATCAGAAAAAGAGTTAATGGACAATTTGATTGATCATGCAATTAAAGATCATGGATACGCACGTGAGGATGTACTCAAACCAGAGATGCAGGAAAAAATTAAGGCCCACATCAATAAATCATAAGGGAAATAATTCATCACTACCCGCAAGTAACATTTCGTGATTCTACAATTGTTACTGTAGACTAGCAATATTAGCAATAATTCTCACTTTGTGGGAGCGTTGAAATGAATTCCAGTCATTTGATGTATGACCGTTACCGTTAAGTTCAATCATTCATCCAGCAAACAAGGCTGGGTGCATTTCAATTTCTTATTTTCGTACCTTTGGATCTCGGGATAAGATTATTATGCTCAATATGACAAATGCCGCCTGAAATATTTCAACTACAATTGCCGTTTCACCAATTGAACCTCCTCTACCGTTAATGGGATTCCCTGGAAATCTCGTAACTACCCAAATTATCATGAAGGTGAGTGTCCCAGCGACGCCTACATAGTACCATGCTTTATTCCAACCCATAAGAGTGGGAAGAACCCAAAATACTTGAGCCAAACCCCCAATAAGGAACAATATTCCAGTGTTAAAGTTTCTATCTAACACCCCTGCAACCAATGAAAGATGTAATATTCCTGCAATAAGTGTACTACCAGCAGCACCAGATCTTAACATACTAAAATTTTCTTTCAAAATGAATTCATATTGAATTTGTATGGTGCATTATAAAAAAGAATCGATCCTCAAATCTAGATTTAAAAAGTATTATTTTTGTCCAGTCTGATGTATATTTAGATATATTGTGGTTACCTAATATGATAACTGATTCTTGATCTCATACTATTCACATTTTAAGATTTTGTTGATTATTTTTGCATAATAGTCAATTGATATTATCAATTAAAGAAAGCAATCATTCAAGTTCTTACATATGAATAATAGACATAATTTTTTGATGTTGTGTGATTTATTTATCATGCTCATCCAATCGACAAATTTCATATGTTTTCATTTTGATTCATTTTTTACCAATTTTACTAATTTTTACAAGAAATCTAGATTATTGCAAGTAAGAATTTCTGATCCTTGTTTGTTAGGTGTATTCTGTATACATAATAAATATAAGCGATATCGTGTAATCTTATTCGTGAATAAGATATATCCTAGTATTATTTTCCTATTTGTTCTAGTTAGTTCAGTGGCAATGTCTGGTACTTTTGTAAGTTTGGCAGTAGCTCAGTATTCTAGCGTAGTAACGAATGTTACAGATCTAACAAGATCAGATACTTCTAACGCAAATGTTGATTTACAAAATAAGACCGTAAACTATTCTGATCAGGCAAACGGATATCTCGTATATCCAGTCGCACAAAACGAGAACGAGAATAAAAGCGCCACACTCCCTGGAGTAGTCATGATCCATGAAAACAAGGGATTAAATGATAATATCAAGAACATGGCCAATCTTTTAGCTAGAAGCGGCTATGTAGTGTTGGCAGTTGATCTTTTTAAGGGTGAGGTCACAACTGATCGAAACCGTTCATCAGAGTTAACCCAGTATGTCAGAGATAATCAGGACATGGCCACAGCTAATCTGAAATCAGCCGTAAAATACCTTACTTCGCTTCCAAACGTTAATCCAGATAAAATAGTATCAATTGGATGGTGTTTTGGGGGTGGCCAGTCATTAACGCTTGCCCTAAATAGTCAGGATCATCCTCTAGCAGCTACCATCATTTACTATGGTCGCTTGGTAACTGACAATTCAACTCTTGCAAATATAAAGTGGCCAGTACTTGGCATATTTGGAGATCAAGATACCTCTATACCAGTTGACTCTGTAAATGCATTTGAGTCGGCATTAAACGCTAACGGAATAGCAAATGAAATACACATCTACAAAGGAGTCGGGCATGCTTTTGCAAATCCATCTGGGGACAATTACGCACCTAATGAAACTAAAGATGCATGGGATAGAACATTGTCATTTCTAGACAAGAATCTAAATATGTGAGTCTAGTGGTAACACCCTCGCATAATAGTTCCACTGCAAAAAATGCTGTCCAAAACTAATAACGATTAAAGTAATTCTGTACATACGAATTTATCAAGTTCAATAATTGGTCTTTGTAGTTTACGAACTAGACCAATAAATATTTGATATTAATTCCACACTAGTTTTTATAAGTGAGTATCACATGAAAAAACAATGCAAAAAAAAAGTTTCAAGTCTATAAAGGAAGAAGCAAATGAAAAATACAAGGACAAATTTACAGGAGATTTCATAATTAAGAATGTATTAGACATTAATGATTCAAATGAGCAGGAAATGTATCATGTAACTTTTAAGAATGGTTGTAGGACGCGACCTCACATACATGCATCAGATCAAGTATTGATAGCCACTGAAGGAAATGGTATTGTAGTTTTTGCTAAAAGGATTATGATTGATCCTGATGACATTACTAAAACAGAGATAGAAATTGAAAAAACTGTCTTGATAGAAAAAGGGGATGTTATTTGCATTCCGGCATTTATCTTGCACTGGCATGGATGTAGAAATAAAAACGAAGACTTTACCCATATTGCCATTCGTAAGAGGACACAACTAGATAATATCTGGTTTTGAAATCAAGCAATTTGAACAAGTTTCAAAGGATGTAGTTACAATTCTACCCTATAGTAATTCCAATGTAAGATTAGGTAGAATTGGCTATTCGGATAGAAACAAATATTATTTGACTTCGTCTTTGGATTTGCATGGATAAGGTACGATTCGTATTTCAATCAAATGCCATTATTTTCATCATTATAGCTGCAATAGGATCTCACTCCCAACTGAATGCTTCAACAGTCACTGCTTCCAACGCCACGTTAACCGAAGAAAGGTATGTCGGTCAAAAAACTGAAATGTCAAATCCAGCATCTCCTACCGTGACACCTCATGGTAAACTACCTCATCAAGTAGTGTTCGCTTTGCCCTTAAGAAACGACAGTAAGATTTGGACTGGTACTGTAACATTTACTGCAAGCAAGCCAATCGAAATTGAAATACTGCATCTCTATAAACCTCAATCTACCATAGATGCCGAACATGGAGAACCTTATCACGCGACACTACCCAATAATATGACAGTAGCGATTTCAACAATGACAATGTTTACAGATACTCCAGTAAAGGTGACAGATACTCCAATAAGTACAGGTTCACTGGAATTTACCGGAAGTGCCCTAGTATTTCACAAGACTAGTGGAGAGCCATTTACTGTTACTTATACGGTGGATGCCGTTGCAAGGTTACCAAATCATTAGGATTTGAACAAGCAATTTAACTGATTTGAATTGCCTTTTAACACAATCTGAAAATAAACCTGATTAGTAAAGATATAGGTAGCAAATATTATTTAGTATGATCTTATTTAGTATTACCAATTAATGGAAAGGAATATCAATCACTATTCTTTCATCGCTGATGCCATGCTTGGGAAAATAGCGAGGAAATTGAGAATATTTGGATTTGATACTGTTTACGATCCTAATCTAGATGATATGGATATTTTAAATTCATCAAAATATTATGGGAGGATAGTTTTAACTAATGATAGGATCTTATTTAGAAGATGCAAGAAAAAGGGAATAGATACGATTCATTTGGATAATAGAACAGAGTTAGAAAACCTTGTTACTATTTTCAGGTCTTTAGATATTGAATCTATTAGTTCACAAAACTTACCTCATTTATGTACATACTGTAACGGTACATTAGATACAATTATTGATAAGAATTCGATAAAGGATCAAATTCCAGATAGACTATTGCACTCTAAAGATGTATTCTACAAGTGTAGCCTGTGTAACAAGATCTATTGGATAGGAAGTCATATGGAGCGTCTTGCATCACTAATTAGAGATATTAACACTAAACTAACATCTCCAAATTAATTCTTCAATCCATTTGTTAAGAATCAATGTATTGTAGACAAGGATTCATAAACCACGACTGCACATATTACTATAGAATAATGAAGTGTCCGTGTTGCGGTGGGGATTTGATTTGCGAAAAGGAAACTG
>Ga0207643_10000224_pt1 | contig 39498 bp, 31 predicted proteins | sample KBSMisM62_FD_184313 | JGI IMG/M metagenome (GOLD analysis project Ga0207643, IMG submission 184313) | Miscanthus rhizosphere microbial communities from Kellogg Biological Station, Michigan, USA - KBS Miscanthus M6-2 (SPAdes) (version 2) | ecosystem: Host-associated > Plants > Roots >... | reverse complement strand
CGGGCCAGTTCAACGCCGCCGGCGTTTTCGCGGCGGTGCTGATCCTCGTTCTCGTCGGCGTCGTCGTCACCGAGCTGTTGACGCGCCTGGAACGGGGCAGCGCACCTGCAGTGCTGCCGCTCTGAAGATGCACTGAGCAACTCGGGTTCGCGCCGCTCCTGGCGGATTGCGCTCGTACGAATTCCAACGGCGCCATTCCAAAATCGGAGGTCATGTCAGCGTGGTCTTACGGACGAATCGTCGTTCCTCCGATCGGAAATCGCAGTTAAATGGAGGCACGCTGACGGCGTCGAAACCACTCGGAGTCAACCATGGCCAAGCTCACCACGCAGGCGCGGAAGAAGCTGTCGAGTTCGGAGTTTGCGCTGCCGGGAGGCCGCTATCCGATCGAGGACAAGGCGCACGCGCGTGACGCCAAGGCACGCGCGTCGCAACAGCGGAACGCGGGCCGCTTGAGTGCAGCGGACAAGGCGAAAGTGGACCGCAAGGCGGATGCCGTGCTGGGCAAGAAAGGAAAGTAGCAAGGGCGCGACGGCTGCGTCGTAGCGCCGGAAGCAATCGAGCCCGATCGTTGGCGACCGGGCTCGATCTATTTTCAGATTCGTCCCATCACCATCAGGATGATCAGGATCAGCAGCACGAGGCCGAGACCGCCACTCGGCCAGTAGCCCCATCCGGAGCTGTAGCCCCAACTGGGGAGCGCTCCGACGAGCAGCAGAACGAGCACGATCAGCAGGATCAGCGAAATCGACATACGACCTCCATGCGCCAGGGCTCGAAAGCTTCCACGCTTTTCCACCCGCGACGTGTAAGAATTACGTACGAGTCGATGGCGGCGGTGACTCGACGTCTAGTGACGCGTCTTGAAGCACCTGCTGCCGCCTGCGCCGCTGTATTGCATTAAGCAACGCACGTGCCTGTCGGTGCGTGCGCTCACTTGCCGGAGTGTCGATGAACCAGATGGATTTTCGAAGTCGCTGCGCGGTGGTGACCGGCGGCGCGGCGGGGATTGGTCTCGCCGTTGCGAAGCGCATCGTCGCCAGTGGCGGACGCGTCGCACTGTGGGATCGCGACGAGCATGCGCTCGCTGCAGCGCGCACCGCCGTGGGAGCGGGCACGGTAACGCATGCGCTCGATGTCGCGGACAACGCTGCGGTCGAAAGCGCCGCTCGAGCCGCCGAGACTGAACTCGGCAGCGTCGACGTCCTCGTCTGCTCTGCAGGTATCACCGGGCCCAATGCCACGACGTGGGAGTATCCGGTGGATGCGTGGCGACAGGTGTTCGACGTCAATGTCCACGGACTGTTCTATTGCAACCGCGCGATCGTGCCAGTCATGCAGAAGACGGGCTACGGGCGAATCGTCAACATCGCGTCGGTAGCCGGCAAGGAGGGCAATCCCAACGCGCCGGCGTACAGCGCGTCAAAGGCCGCAGTTATCGGCCTCACGAAGTCGCTCGGCAAGGAACTTGCGAAGACGAACATCCGCGTCAACTGCGTGACGCCTGCGGCGGTGCGCACGGCGATCTTCGATCAGATGACACAGCAGCACATCGATTTCATGCTGTCGAAGATCCCGATCGGACGCTTCGGCAGCGTCGACGAGATCGCGTCGCTGGTGTGCTGGCTTGCGTCGGAAGACTGCTCGTTCTCGACGGGTTCAGTGTTCGACGCGTCGGGCGGCCGCGCAACCTACTGAGCGGCCGCCGCTCCCCCGGCTAGGCGCGGCCGACGGCGAGCATGATCTTGCCGATGTGTTGCGACGATTCCATCAGCTCGTGCGCTTTCGGTGCGTCGGCGAGCGCGAATGTGGCGTGGATCACCGACTTGAGCTTGTGCTGCTCGAGCAGCGGCCACACGTTCTCGCGGAGCTCGCGCGCGAGCTTCGCCTTGCGCGCCGCGGGACTGGCGCGCAGCGTGGAACCGGTGACCGTCAGCCGCTTCAGCATGATGAAGCGCCAGTCGCATTCGACGCGACTGCCGGACAGGAAAGCGATCTGCGACAGGCGACCTTCGAGCGCCAGGCATTTCAGGTTGCGCTCGATGTAGTCGCCTCCGACCATGTCGAGGATCACGTCCACGCCGCGCTTGTCGGTGATGCGCTTCACTTCCTCGGCGAAGTCTTGCGTCCGGTAGTTGATCGCGTAGTCGGCGCCGATGCCGCGGCAGAACGCGGTCTTGTCGTCGCTGCCGGCAGTCGTCACCACGGTGGCGCCGAATGCCTTGGCGAGCTGGATGGCGGTCAGTCCGATGCCGCTCGTTCCGCCGTGCACGAGAAACCATTCGCCGCGGATGAGCTTCGCGCGGTCGAACACGTTGTTCCATACCGTGAAGTAGTTCTCGGGAATTCCCGCAGCCTGCTCGAGCGTCCAGCCGGCAGGAACCGGCAGGCACCACGCCGCCGGTGTGGTGCAGAACTCGGCGTAGCCACCGCCCGGAGTCAGCGCGCAGACGCTGTCGCCGATGTTCCATCCGGTGGCGTTCGCACCGAGCGAGACGATTCGCCCGGCGACTTCGAGACCCAGTATCGGCGATGCGTCGGGCGGCGGCGGATACGTTCCGGCGCGCTGCGCGCAATCGGGACGATTCACGCCCGCGTAGGCGACTTCGATGAGTACGTCGTCCGGCCCGGCCTGCGGCGTGGGGCCCTCTGCAACGTGCATCACACCGGGCGCGCCAGCCGTCTTGACTGCGACGTAGCGCATGTTGGTCGGAATCGCCATCTTCGGGCTCCTCGTTCGAAACGGGGATTTTACGTCCGCAGCGCGTGTGGCTGCCGTCGAATGGGGCGACGCTAGCTGCGCGCGTGCTGCATCGCAGGACGCAGCGCGAGCGCACACGCCGTCGCGAGTGCCGCGGCGCCCGCGGAGCTCGCGAACACGATCGCGGGCTCGAACCCTTCGAGCAGCACGCCCCCTACGGCATTGCCCGCACCGATGCCGCTGATGATGCAAGTCGCCGACCACGTGAACGCTTCGGTCGCATAGCGGCTCGGTGCGTATGACGAGACGAGCAGCGTCACCATCGTCAGCGTTGGCGCGATCAGGAAGCCCGCTGCGAACGCGACGATCGTGAGCGCTACGGGAGATGCGATGAACGCGTGGATGGCGATCGGCACGACCACGAGGCCGAGTACGCGACGCAACTGCTGCTCCAGCGGCAACGCGAAGTGTAGCCCGCCGTAAATCAAGCCACCAATCGCGCTTCCTAGCGAGCACACCGCCAGCAGCACGCCCGCCAGTGGCGGATTCGCCACGCGAGCCGCGAAACCCGGATAACCGATTTCGAGCATGCCGAGGCTACACGTCAGCAGGAACGTCGTCGCGAACACCGCGAGCAGCCGCGGCTCGGTCAGCGGCCCCAGTAGATGTCGCTGCGCATGCGGCTCGTGCCGCCAGTACCGTAATGCGGGCGACGCGAGAAACGTCGGCACGGCGATCGCGCTGAACACGAACGCGGCGCCGAATGCAACGGTTGGCGACCCGATCGCGAGCAGCAGCGCGATCACCATCGGCCCGAGCGTGAACGCGAGCTCGACCAGCACCGAATCGAGCGCGAACGCCGTTTTGCGCGCGTCGGCATCGCTGAAGCGGTGCCGCCACATCGTGCGCGTCAGCACGGTGATCGGCGGTGCCGTCGCGCCGGCGAGTGCGGCGATGAGCCACAGCGCCGACGCCGACAGGGCCAGCGGTCCGGCGATCCAGAGCACGAGCAACGCGCAGGGGCTGGCGATCCCCATCGCGATCAGCGCCTTGCGCGCGCCGCGCCGGTCGATCCAGCGGCCGATCAGCGGTGCCGTCGCCGCCGAGGCGCCGAGGTACGCGCCGACCGCGGCCCCCGCGGCCGCGAACGATCCGGTCAGCGCGCGCACATGCAGCAACAGGGCCAGCGTAACGGTGCCGATCGGCATCCGCGCGACGATCGCCATTACGAGCATCCGCGTGACGTCGGGCAAACGAAAGAAGGCCGCGTAGCGCGCGACCGCTGCGTCGATCATCGGGCCCTAGTAGACGACCTGGACGTTCTCGGGTGCCAGCCACTCGCGCAGCCGCTCGATCAGCGTGTCGTCGGGATTGACGCGCCACGCGTCGGGAAGCTCGAGCTCGCCACCGATGCGTTCGTTCGCATAGCGCACAGTGATGGGTGTGTTTCCCGGTCGGAACGGCTGCAGGATCTCGGCCAGGCGATCGGCCGACGCGTTGCCGTTGCACGCGATGCGTATCCCTTTCGCATAGCGCTTGCGAATCGCAGCGAGGTCGAAAACGTTCTCCGCGATTATGCGCAGGCCCTGCGATTCGCCATCCTCGGTCATTCGCTGCGTGACGCGGATCTCCATGATGACGAGCTGGTCTTCGCGCAGCAGCGCACGCGACGCGTCGAACGTCTCGTTGTAGACCATCACCTCGGCGCGACCCTTGCCATCGTCGAGCGTCACGAACGCCATCTTGCCGCGGCGACTCGTCTGCACGCGCAGCGTCGTGACGATTCCCGCTACGAGCACCCGGTCGGCCTTGGGCTGCAGTGTCGCAAGCGATGTGCGGATGATCGCCGAGAGCTCGCTGGCGTACGCGGTGTATGGATGGCCCGACAGGTAGAAGCCGAGCGCCAGCTTCTCCTGTGTCAACCGTTCCGCTTCCGTCCATTCGCGGGTCGTAATCATCGCTGCGAGGTGTGACGCCGTTTCCTCGCCGAACAGCGAAACCTGCGACGCCGCGGCGATCGCGCGTTCACCGGCGTCGAGCGCCACGCCGACCGACGCGAACAGCGACGATCGTCGTGGATCGATCGTGTCCATTGCGCCGGCGCGCACGAGCGCCTCGACGACGCGCCGGTTGACGATCCTCTTGTCGACGCGACGGCAGAAGTCGAACAGATCGGCGAACGGGCCGCCGGCGTCGCGGGCGGCGACGATCGCGTTTATGGCTGCTTCGCCCGTGCCCTTGATCCCGCCGAGGCCGTACCGGATGCTGCCGACGTCAACGGGGCGAAACCGGTAGCCGGAGGTGTTGATGTCGGGTGGCAGGATCGCCAGGCCCTGGGCGACGGCGTCGTCGTAGAACGCCTTGACCTTGTCGGTGTCGTCCATGACCAGCGACAGGTTCGCCGCCATGAACGCCGACGCGTGGTGCGCCTTGAAGTACGCCGTCTGGTACGCGACGAGCGCATACGCGGCGGAGTGCGAGCGGTTGAATCCGTAGCCGGCAAACTTCTCCATCAGGTCGAAGAGTTGCACCGCCTTCGGCCGCGCGAGCTGGTTCTTCTCGGCGCCGGTGACGAAGATGTCACGCTGCAGCGCCATCTCCTCGGGCTTCTTCTTCCCCATCGCGCGGCGCAACAGGTCGGCGGCGCCGAGCGTGTAGCCGCCGATCACCTGCGCGATCTGCATCACCTGTTCCTGGTACACCATGACGCCGTACGTCGGCTCGAGGATCGGAGCGAGCCTCGGATCGAGATACTCGACCCGTTCGCGGCCGCTCTTGCGCGCAACGTAGTCGGGAATCAGCTCCATCGGTCCCGGCCGGTACAGCGCAACGAGTGCGACGATGTCCTCGAAGCGCGTCGGCGGTGCCTGTTTCATGAGGTCGCGCATGCCACGCGATTCGAACTGGAACACGGCGGTGGTGTTGCCCTTGCGGAATATGTCGAACGTCGCCGCGTCGTCGAGCGGCAACTCGGCAAGATCAACTGAGGACTCCGGCGTCAGCAAGGTTACGTAACGGCGGGTCCAGTCGAGGATCGTCAGCGTCGTGAGCCCGAGGAAATCGAACTTGACGAGTCCCACCGCTTCGACGTCGTCCTTGTCGAACTGCGACACGGGCGCCGTTGCGCCTGGCTGGACGTAAAGCGGGCAGAAGTCCGTGAGCTTGCCCGGTGCGATCAGTACGCCACCCGCGTGCATGCCGACATTGCGCGGCAGTCCCTCGAGCTCGCACGCGAGGCTCAGGAGCTCGCGCACTTCCTCCTCGTCGGCTTCGCGCTGATCGAGCAGCGGCTCGACTTCGCGCGCATAGATGACGTTCGACTCCGCATCGCCGCTGCGCCGCCGCAGCGTCACCGTCTTGCCCGGCTGGAACGGGATCAGCTTCGCGATGCCGTCGACGAACGAATACGGGAGATCGAGCACGCGACCGACGTCGCGCACCGCCGCCTTGGCCGCAAGCGTGCCGAACGTCGCAATCTGTGACACCGATTCGGCACCGTACTTGTTCTTCACGTAGTCGATGACGCGGTCGCGGCCGTCCTGGCAGAAATCGATGTCGAAGTCGGGCATCGACACGCGCTCGGGGTTGAGGAACCGCTCGAACAGCAGCGCATAGCGCAACGGATCGAGATCGGTGATGCCGAGCGAATACGCGACGAGCGATCCGGCGCCCGATCCGCGTCCCGGACCGACGGGCACGCCGTTGCTCTTGGCCCAATTGATGAAGTCGGCGACGATGAGGAAGTAGCCGGGGAATCCCATCTGCACGATCACGTTCGTCTCGAATTCGAGCCGCGCGACGTATTCGGGGCGCTTACGCTCGCGCGCCGCGGGGTCCGGATAAAGCTGGGCGAGCCGCTGCTCGAGGCCGCGTGAGGCCTCGCTGCGAAGGTGGTCGTCGAGCGACACGCCGGCAGGCGTCGGAAAGCGGGGCAGGTGATTCTTGCCGAGAGGAATCGTCAGGTTGCAACGCTGCGCGATCGCGACGGAATTGGACAGCGCCTGCGGCAGGTCGGAGAACTTCTCCGTCATCTGCGCCTGCGTCAGGAAATACTGCTCCTGCGAGAATCGGCGCGGCCGCCGCGCGTCGGACAGCGTATAGCCTTCGGCGATGCAGACGCGCGCTTCGTGCGCGCGGAAATCCCGCGCGGTGAGGAACTGGATCGGATGCGTTGCGACGATCGGTGCGCCAACCTGATCGGCGAGCGCCACGGTCGCCTGCACCAGCGCCTCGTCGTCGGTGTGGCCCGCACGCTGCACCTCGAGGACGTAGCGCGTCGGGAAACGTTTCATCCAGTCGGTGGCGAAACGCTTGGCGGCGGTGGCGTTGCCTTGCAGCAGCGCCTGCCCGACGTCGCCATCGCGCGCGCCGGACAGCGCGATGATGCCGTCGGTGCCGTCGTCGAACCACGCGCGGTCGAGTTGCGCACGGCCGCGATGCTGATGCGTGCGATAGGCGAGCGAAAGCCAGTTGCACAGTCGCAGGTAGCCTTCGCGCGTTGCGGCAAGCAGCAGCACGCGCGACGGCTGGTCGCGCTCGCTGTCGTTGGCGATCCAGACGTCACAGCCGGCGATCGGCTTCACGCCCCGCGCGCGCGCCGCCGTATAGAACTTGATGAGACCGAACTGGTTGGCGAGATCGGTAAGCGCGAGCGCCGGCATTCGGTCCAGCGCCGCCGCGCGCACGGCGTCGTCGATGCGCAACGTTCCGTCAGCGATCGAAAACTCGCTGTGCAGACGCAGGTGGACGAAGCCGGGAGATGACATGAGACGCGCTATGCCGGATGCTAGAATTCTACTCCGTCCATTCCGGACGAATCGGATCGATCATCGCTGCCATTCGCTTACCGACGATCACAATTTCGTCGCGCGTGACCACGCGTGCACTCGCGATTGCGACGATGTCTGCGGCACTGCTCGCAGGCTGCGCCACTGCGCCGTCAGGCGGGCCGCCACCGCCGGCTGCGCCGCCTCCGCCCGCGCCCACCGCGCCGCCGATTCCGCGCACTGCCGAGCCGCCGCCCCCGCCGATCAACCTGTCTGGCTTCCCACTGCCCTATCGGCAAGGTTATGCGGATGGTTGCGCGAGCGCGACAGGTGCCGAGCGCAAGGATGCGTCGCGTTTCGGCGGCGATCCGAACTACCGTACGGGCTGGCAGGACGGAATCGCGCTTTGCAAGAAGAAATAGCGTCGCCCCGCAAGCCGCCCACATCTCATTTCGTCGATGTCCGCGGCGAACGTCATCACGTTCTCACGTGGGGCGATCCGCACGCGACGCCCCTCGTGCTACTGCATGGATGGATGGACGTCGGCGCATCGTTCCAGTTTCTCGTCGACGCGCTGGCGCGCGATTGGTATGCGATCGCGCCGGACCTGCGCGGATTCGGCGATTCCGCGTGGCAGCCAAACGGTTACTGGTACTACGACTACCTCGCGGATCTCGAGTCGCTGCTTGACCGCTTCGTCCCCGAGGGTTCCGTGCGGCTGGTCGGACACAGCCTCGGCGGCAACGTCGTCATGCATTACGCCGGCGTGCGACCGGCGCGCGTCGATCGCGTCGTGTCGCTGGAGGGATTCGGCATTCCCGCTGAAGTCGCCGACGACGCGCCGCGCAAGATCGCGAAATGGCTCGACGCGATCACAAAGCCGCCACGGTTCAAGCCCTATGACGACATCGCCGCGGTCTCCGATCGCCTGCAGCAGAAAAATGCACGACTGCCGCGCGACATGGCCGAGTTTCTCGCGCATCGGTGGGCGCGAACGCTGCCCGACGGCCGCGCCGAGCTGAATTCCGATCCGCGCCACAAGATGCCGTTTCCGCACGTCTATCGGCTGGATGAGTCGATCGCCATCTGGCGCAGCGTCGAAGCGCCCGTGTTGTGGGTGGCGGCGACCGATTCCGAAATTCCGCTTTGGATCGAGCGCAATGCGGGTGGCGATGTCGGCAGCGACGGACTCGCCGGCGTGCGGCGGCGTCTTGCGCATGTACGCAATGGGCGACTGGTGACGATCAGCGATGCAGGGCACATGCTCCATCACGACCAGCCGGCCGCGGTTGCGGGCGCGATCGAGCCGTTCCTCGCCGCCTGAGCATGTCGATGCTGCGCGTCCATTCGCGGCGTGCAGCCTACGTGTTGCTGGCGCTGCTGACGCTGGTGTGGGGGTTCAACTGGATTTTCATGAAGGCGGCGCTCCTGCACGCCCATCCGCTGACCTTCAACGTCCAGCGCACGTGGCTCGCCGTGGCGGCGCTGTTCGCCGTGCTGCTCGCGCGGCGCGGTCGCATGTTGCCGAATAGCTGGCTCGCCGTCCTGGTGACGGCGTTCTTCCAGACGACGATCAATTTCGGTTCGACGATCATGGCGGTCGCGGGCGGTGGCGCCGGACGTGCTTCCGTGCTCGTTTTCACGATGCCGTTCTGGACGCTGCTCATCGCATGGCCCGTGCTGCACGAACGGGTTCGTCCGCTGCAGCTCGTCGCGATCCTGCTGGCCGTTGCGGGGCTCGTGCTGACGGTCGCGCCGTGGTCGTGGCACGGCGATCTCGCGCCGAAAGCGTGGGCCGTACTGTCGGGGTTCGGCTGGGCTGCGGGCACGGTTGCCGTCAAGTATTTCCAGCGCGACGAAAAGCTCGACATGCTGACGCTGATCACATGGCAGATGGCGATCGGCGTTCTCCCGCTGACGTTTCTTCCCTGGCTCTTCGGTGTGCCCGCGACGGAATGGAGCGTTACCCACGCGGTGCTGATGTTCATCGTGGGCGTCGTCGCAACCGCGGGCGGATTTCTCGCCTGGATGGAAGTGCTGCGCTGGATGCCTGCCGGAACGGCGTCGCTCAACATGCTTGCGATCCCGGTGATCGCCTTGCTGTCGTCGATGACCGTCTTCGACGAGCGCCTGGCAGGCAACGAGTGGGCCGGGATTGGGCTGATCGGCGCCGGCCTCGCGCTGATCACCGCGCTGGCGCTCGCGGGCGGAAGGCGGGCGTCGCTGCTACCCGCCGACCCGACACCGCTCGAAGGCGGCTGAACGCACGGGTCGCTGCTAACCGCCGACCCGACGCCGCTCGCGGCGGCTGAACGCGTCGCCTACGCCCCTGCAGAAAATCAGGTAAATGCGAACAATTAGCATTTACAATCGTATGATCCTTTGCTATGCTGGTCGCAAGAAGGCGTTCCGCCGGATCGCCACGCCCTATCGTTCATCCAGGTCATGCGCCTACTTCCGCCTCTCTGTCGCGCCATGCTCGTCGCGATCGCGGTTCTCGTCGCACCCGCGGTATTTGCCGACGACGTCGCGTCGTTCAAGCTCGTTGCCCGCGACGGCGTCTTCGAGCCGACGCTGATCGAGGTGCCGGCAGGCAAGCGGTTCCGCCTCGAGGTGAGCAACGAGGGCAAGACGGCAATGGAATTCGAAAGCCGTGATTTGAAGCAGGAGAAGGTGATTCCCCCTGGCAAGAAGGCGACGCTGACGATCAACGCCTTGAAAGCCGGCGAATACAAGTTCGTCGACGAGTTCCACGAAAAGACTGGCCAGGGCAAGGTCGTCGCGAAGTAGCGGCCGATTCCAATGGGCAACGCACTGTTCATCGTATGGCGCGAGTCCGCAGAGGCGATGCTGGTCGTCGGCGTCCTGTATGCGTGGCTGAAGAATCGCGCGGATGCGGCCACCGGGATGCGCTACCTGTGGGGTGGCGTCGCGGCCGGCGCTGGTCTCGCCGGCGTGCTCGCGCTCGTGATGCTCGGCATCGCGTCGTCGTTGTCGGGCAATGGCCTCGATTATTTCCAGCTCGCGATCATGCTCGTCGCATCGGGTTTGATCGTGCAGATGGTGTTCTGGATGCGCAGGCACGGCCGTACGTTCAAGAAGGACCTCGAGTCGGACATGGCGCGCAACGCGCGCAAGTCGAACTGGTGGGGACTGCTCGTCGTCGTTGCGCTGGCCGTCGGGCGCGAATCGGCCGAAGCGGTGGTATTTCTCTACGGCCTCGGTGCCGAGCAGAACGGCATCGCCAACTTGCCCATCGTGCTCATCCTCGGCATCGGCTCGGCATTCCTGACGTTCTGGATCTTGCAGAAAGGCTCGCGCGTGCTGTCCTGGCGTACGTTCTTCCGCGTCAGTGAAATCCTGCTGCTGCTGCTCGCCGGCGCGTTGCTCGTATCCGGTGTCGAACGGCTGATCGCCCTCGACGTGCTGCCGCAGTTGATCGATCCCGTCTGGGATACGTCGGCAATTCTCGACGATTCGGGCCGAATCGGCGGCCTGCTCGCGTCATTCACCGGCTACCGGGCGCGACCGGCGCTCTTGCCGCTGATTGCGTTAGCGCTCTACTGGGTGCTGGTGGTCTTCTTCCTGAATCGATCGACTCGGGTCGCGGCCGCCGCCACGGCTGCACCCGTCGCGCGCGCCGAGCGCAACTGAGCGCCGCAAGATCGGTCATGCGGCCCCGCACTGGCCGGGGACGCATGCGCTCCGGGTAAAATGAGTTCGAGCCGGCCGTTGTTATGGCCGGCAATTCATTTGTGGGCACCCATGGCGGCGTCGGCACCCGATCTCACCAAGCTGCGCATCGACCGCGATGCCACTCCGATTCGCCGGCGTCGTCGCCGGCGCTGGATCTGGCTCGCCATCGTCGCCGTCATTCTCGCGGCAGCGGGTGGCTGGTTCGCGGTGCAACCGCGCGTGCAGGCCGTGCAGACGACGCCGATCGTTACCGCGTACCCCTCACAGCAATTCGTCGTTCTCAACGCGACCGGTTACGTCGTCGCGCAGCGCAAGGCGTCGATCTCGTCGAAAGCCACGGGCCGCCTCGAATGGCTCGGCGTTGCGGAGGGCTCGCGCGTCAAGGCAGGCGACGTCATCGCGCGCATCGACGATCGCGACGTCGTCGCACAGGCCCAGAGCGTTGAGGCATCGGTGCGCGCCGCACGCGCCAACGTCGCGCAAGCCGAGGTCGAGGCACAGAACGCGCAGGTCGAATACCAGCGCAACGCCGACCTGGTCGAGAGGAACTTCATTTCCAAGTCCGCGCTCGACAACGCGAAAGCGCGACTCGACCGCGGCAGGGCGCTCGTCAACAGCGCGCAGGCGAACCTGAATGCCGCGCTCGCGAACGCGCGCAACGCGCAGGTCTCAGTCGATTACACGCAGATCCGCGCGCCCTTCGATGGTGTGATCCTGTCGAAGAGCGCCAACGTCGGCGACCTCGTAACGCCGTTTTCGAATGCCACCGATTCCAAGGGTGCGGTGGTCACGATGGCCGACATGAGCACGCTGGAAGTCGAGGCGGATGTATCCGAGTCGAGTCTCGCCAAGGTTCGCGTCGGCCAGCCGGCCGAGATCGTCCTGGATGCGCTGCCCGATTCGCGGTTTCGCGGGCACATCAGCCGGATGGTGCCGACCGTCGACCGCGCGAAGGCCACCGTAATGACCAAGGTGAAGTTCGACGAAATCGATCCGCGCATCTTGCCCGAGATGAGTGCCAAGGTGAGCTTCCTGTCGCAAGAAGTCACGCCAGCGCAACAGAAGCCGTTGCTGGCGGTGAATCCTGACGCGCTCGTCCAGCGCGACGGGCGCACGGTTGTTTTCATCTTGCGTGACGGTCGTGCGGCGATGGTCCCCGTAACGTCGGGCACGAAGGTCGGCGACGCGACCGCGATTACCGGCGACGTGAAGTCAGGCGACAAGGCGATTGCGAAACCGCCACCGTCGCTGCAGGACGGCGCGCTGGCGAAGATCGAATCCAAATGAGCGTCGACGCCGCGACGGCAGAGCCACGTATGCAAGGCGGCGCCGCGACGCCAGCAATGCCACTGGTGATGGTGCGCGGCGTGTCCAAGTACTACGTCCGTGGCGACCAGATCATTCCGGTGCTCGTCGACATCGACCTCGACGTCGCGCGCGGCGACTACGTGGCGCTGATGGGACCGTCCGGCTCGGGGAAGTCGACTCTATTGAACCTGATCGCAGGCATCGACAAGCCGTCGGCGGGCGAGATTCGCGTCTCCGGCATCGACATTGCTCAGCTCTCCGATTCGGAGCTGGCGCTGTGGCGCGCGACGAACGTGGGCTTCATCTTCCAGTTTTACAACCTGATGCCCGTGCTCACTGCGTTCGGCAACGTGGAGCTGCCGCTGCAGCTCACGTCGCTGTCGCGGGGCGAGCGCCGGGAACGTGTCGCGACGGCGCTCGCGCTCGTCGGGCTTTCCGACCGCGCGACGCATCTGCCGAACGAGCTATCCGGCGGCCAGCAGCAACGCGTCGCGATTGCCCGCGCGCTGATCACCGATCCGACCATCATCGTCGCCGACGAACCGACCGGCGATCTCGACCGGATCACCGCCGAAGAAATTCTCGCGCTGCTCGAACGCCTGCACGGCGAGCTCGGCAAGACGATCATCATGGTGACGCACGATCCGAAAGCGGCCGAGAAGGCGAGCCGGCTCGTCCATCTCGAGAAGGGCGTGCTCGTCGACTGATACCGTCGCGGGCCAGGCCATGTTCGTTCCACTGCTCGTGCTGCGCAATGCGTTTCGCCACCGGCTGCGGACGACGCTGACAATCGTCGGCATCATCGTGGCGATCACCGCGTTTGGCCTGCTGCGGACGATCGTCGACGCGTGGTACGCCGGCGCGGAAGCCAGCTCGTCGGCGCGCCTGATCACGCGCAGCTCCGTGTCACTGGTGTTTTCGCTGCCGCTCAACTACGCGCAGAAGATCCGCCAGGTCGAGGGCGTATCGTCGGTTGCCTGGGCGAACTGGTTCGGCGGCGTGTATGTCAGCGAGCGCAACTTCTTCGCCCAGTTCGCGATCAGCGGCGCGAGTTACCTCGACATGTACCCGGAATTCGTCCTGAGCGACGGCGAGCGCAAGGCGTTTCTTGCCGATCGCGTCGGCGCCGTCGCCGGACGGAAGCTTGCCGACAAGTACGGCTGGAAGGTCGGCGACCAGATTCCGCTGCGCGGCACGATCTATCCGGGGACGTGGACGTTCACGCTTCGCGGCATCTACGACGGCGCCGAAGCAGGTACCGACACGTCGACGTTCTTTTTCCATTTCGATTACCTGAATGAATCGATCAAGCGCCTGTATCCGCGCCGCGGAGATCAGACGGGTGTGTTCGTCGAGCGCCTGCGCGATCCCGAGGCGGCCGCGGCGGTTTCGCAAGCGATCGACACGACGTTTCGCAATTCGCTCGCCGAAACGCTGACCGAGACGGAAAAGGCATTCCAGCTCGGCTTCGTCGCGATGTCGGAAGCGATCCTGCTCGCGATCCAGGCGGTGAGCTACGTGGTGATCGTCATCATCATGGCCGTGATGGCGAATACGATGGCGATGACGGCCCGCGAGCGATATGGTGAGTACGCGACGTTCAAGGCGTTGGGCTTCAGCAATGGCTTCGTCGTGATGCTGATCGTCGCCGAGTCGCTCGGCATTGCGCTCCTCGGCGGATTGCTGGGCGTTGCGTTCACGTTTCCGATGGCGGACGTGTTCGCGAGTTCGGTGGGATCGATCCTGACGGGCTTCAGGGTTTCCGAGACGACGATCGGGTTGCAGGTCGGCGCCGCATTCGTGATCGGCCTCGTGGCTGCGGCAGTTCCCGCGTGGAACGCTGCACGCATCCGCATCGTCGATGGCCTGCGGGCGATCGGGTGACGTACGCACAGCCTTCACGTGCCAGGTACTGCGACGCTCGTCGTCGCAGTGCGGCGACCGGCGGCGAGACGTAGGCGCCGCATGGCCATTCCATTCAACTACATCGCGCGAAACATGGTCGCACGACGATTGACGACCGTACTGACGGCAGGCGGCATGGCGCTCGTCGTCTACGTGTTCGCGACGGTGCTGATGCTTGCAGCGGGCCTCGAGAAAACGCTCGTGGCGACGGGCCAGGACGACAACGTCGTCGTCATCCGGCGCAGTTCGCAGACCGAAGTGCAAAGCGGAATCGATCGGCTGCAGGCGGGCATCGTCGAAAGCCTGCCGGACATTGTCGTGGCGGCGGATGGCAAGCGGCTCGTGTCGAAGGAACCGGTCGTCCTGATCAACCTGCCGAAGCGAAAGACCGGCAAGCCGGCCAACGTCGTCATCCGCGGCGTAACCGAGGCGGGACTTGCGCTGCGGCCCCAGGTGCGGCTGGTCGAGGGGCGGATGTTCGTGCCAGGCACCGCCGAGGTGATCGCGGGACGCTCGATCGCTGACGGCTTCCAGGGCGCTGGTCTCGGCGAAACGCTTCGGTTCGCGTCGCGCGACTGGACGGTCGTCGGCGTGTTCGACGCCGGCCACACCGGATTCGATTCGGAAATCTGGGGCGATGCCGAGCAGATGCTGCAAGCGTTTCGCCGCAATGGCTTCTCGTCGATGCTCTTCAGGCTCGTCGACGCCGACCGATTCGACGCAGTCAAGACGACGCTCGAGAGCGATCCGCGACTGACGCTCGAGGCCAAGCGGGAGAAGCGCTTCTACGCGGAGCAATCGGAGGCACTGTCCAAATTCATCAGCTACCTCGGCACCGGTATCTCGGTAATCTTCTCGATCGGCGCCGTCATCGGCGCTGCGATCACCATGTATGCGAGCGTTGCGTCGCGCACCGGCGAGATTGGCACGCTGCGGGCGCTGGGATTCTCCCGCGCCGCAATCCTGACGGCGTTCCTCGGCGAAGCGCTGCTGCTCGGTCTGCTCGGTGGCGTGATCGGTCTTGTCGGCGCGTCGGCGATGCAGGCTTTGTCGATCTCGACGACCAATTTCCAGACGTTCGCGGAGATTGCCTTCTCGTTCACGCTGACGCCGAGGATCGTAATCATCTCTCTGATCTTCGCGCTGGGCATGGGTTTTGTCGGCGGCTTCCTGCCGGCCGCGCGGGCAGCACGGATGAAGATCGTCGACGCGCTACGCGCTGCGTGACGCTTCGACGTTTTGGCGCTGCAGCCGCTCGCTACAGGTAGTCCGGCATGATCTTCATCGCATACGGAACCACCTCCTCGGTCATCGGTGTCAGCGGTGTCATCACGGCCGCGCGATCGTCCGGAGCACCGGGTGGCGAATTATCTCCGTTGGCGACGCACGATGCGCTATACCAGCCGTTGACGCCGCGCAGCGTTCCGAAGAGGCCGAGCCGGTAGAACAGCTGGCTTGGGGGCACGATCCACATCTGCGCGTGGCGAGGCGGCACGTTGAATGGATCGTGCGGGAGGCACGTGCCATCCTGATTGATCAACGCTTTGCCGTGGTGATCGTGCGGTCGCGACGTCACCTTCATCGTTCTTGCCGCGCTCTTGACTGGCGGATTGAACCCTTCATCGCTGACCGTCAAATAGGCGAATCGAATGAAGCGGTGATTCGGAAGGCCCGTGACGGCTGCGATGGGGTTGGCGACGTCGCCGAAGCTCACCGCCAGGTCGAGCTGGAACGGTACGAGGCATCCTTCGACCAGGCGAGGCGGTGAACGCTGGTAGTCGACGCAGATCTGCGGCTGCACTTGCGACAGCAGCTGAATGTCCGCTTCCACCTCACCGCGGCTGTAGACATGCTCCCCGATATGGATGTAGTCGCTGGCGTTGTGATAGGTGAAGTAGGTTGGCTCGGACATGTCGATCGTGCCGACGGCAACGGCGTCGGCTTCGCTGCCGAGCTCACCCCGGTAGACGATCTGCAGCACGACATCCGTCATATCGAGCGGAATCGGCGAGTCGCCGAACTCGAATTCGATGAGCTTCTGCTGGTTCGAGGTGAGCGACACGCCGTAGACCGGTCGCGACACGATCGTCTGCTCGATGGCGTCGCGGCACTGCGTCGAAGCCTCGGGCTTGGCTGCGTTGATGACGGCGCCGGGATCGGTGCACGGCGCAGTGCCCACGACCGTTTCGAGCCCGGCCGCGTATTGCTTGTCCTTGTGGAAGCGGACGACTGCGAAGAACTGACCTCCGCTCATGTCCTGTGGCTGGGCGGCGCCTGTCGCGTCGAAGAAGTCCGGTGTCTTGTTGCGAACCTTGGTCCGCACCATGGTGAACCCCTTGCCGCTCGCGTGGTCGGCGGCTGCGAACACGCCTTCGTCCGGCAGTTCGATATCGATGCGTCCGCGGAAGAAGAAATTGATCAGGCCGGCCGAGTACGCGACGGCACGCGGAACCAGCAGACTCGCCATCGCGTCGTAGTTCAAGCGATTGAGCGAGTACACCGGTGCGCCGGTGCGCGGCCGGACGAATTGATCCCAGACGCTGTGCGTCGTCAGCGGAACGTTGACGGCGGCTGTCTGCTGCCAGTCGTCAGACACGTCGCCGAGGTAGACCTTTGTCGGCGTCGGGTTAGTCGGCGCCGACCCGTCCCACTTCGCGGGCGCAAGGCTGGCGATTTGATAGCGCGCCGGATCTCTCGACGGATACGGGTACTCGGTCGAATCGAAGTTCTTCGCCGCGGTGAAGAAGCCACGGTTGCTGTAATCGGCCAATCCGTTGCCGGGCAGCGACGGGCTGCCGGGCGCCGTGCTCCAATAGTCGCTGTAATTCGCAAACGCCGGAATGGGATAACTGGTCACCGGAAGCGGGGCGATCGGTATCGCGACTTCGACGTTGAAAGGCCCCTTCGAGTTGAACATGTTCTGCTGCAGCGCGCGCGCGTTGATGTACTTCTCGTAAACACTGGTATGGCCCGCGAAGCAGGTTGTGCCGACAGGACACGGCTTGCCGGAGTGCGGCTCGTTACGTGTGTGCTGTGGTTGCGCCATGTCCTGGTTCAGGTGCAGGACGTTGCCCAGCGCGCGAAATGTCGTCGCCCAGTACGCCTGCCGCCATTGCTGCCGCGTGGCGATGTCGCGGCCTGCGGCGATCTCGGGATAGCCGGTGCCGTTGTAGGTCAGCAGCGTTAGCGCGCGGAACATCGCTTCGCGCGCGTCGAAGACGGTGAAATGATTCTTGCGCTGCGGCTCGGGGCGATTCGGATCGGCGAAGCTGTCGAAACTGCCGACCGCCCAATCGGGGTTCTTGTGCACGTCGCCGTCGAGCAGCGTCAGGCCGGGCGTTTCCAGCCGGCGATCGAAGATCGGATCGTAGAAGTGATTCAGCGGGCGTAGCAGGCCCGGGCTTACGTCCTGCGGCGTCGGTGGGTCTTCGCTGGGATTGTCGTCCTCGCGGATCGCGCCGTACATGAGCCAAGCTTGCGGTAGCAAACCGTCGGAAAGCTCCGCCACGAACCTGACGATGTTTTGCTCGTACCTTTGTGCTGAGTGCATGAACGCGGATAGGCCACCTAGGCTCTCGGCCAATACGAAATATCCGACCCCCTTGCCGAGCGGGGCAAAGCCGTTTAGACCCAGCGCACCGACGTTTTCGCTTACCAGTTCCGAATTGGCGAAGGCGCGTTGCGTGATGAGTGCATGTGTGGCCTGTTCGTACCCGAATGCAGAAGATGCGCTTGTCGACAATGCGACAAAGAACGCAAGACGTTTGATCGCACTCATTTGAGGTTTTCGCTGATGAATGCTTCGATTGGAGCGTTGTCGACCGGCCCACTCGGGTCTCGTGCCAGCGCGGCTTCCGCTGCGAACTCCGCGATAATTCGGACCGTGTTCCTCTGTGATTGAGTCTGAGCCGTTGATCGTGCCTCCTCGTAGATCGCTTTCAACATTGGAAAGAGACTCTTTTGACTCTCGCCACCGTACATGCAGCCACGATTCGCAATTCCGCCCCACATCGCGTCGATTCGCTCGCCCGCCGAACCGGAGAACTTTTTCAGGGCATAACGCTCTCCCAGATGATTCGTAGGGCGTTCGTCGCCGGAGCCATCGCGCACGGCAAGTTGTTGCGGCGCGTAGTTGCGCGCATAGACGAGCGCGATGGGGTCTACGGGCTCGACGCCATAGGTGCTCCATTCGCGCCAGGGTTCGATCTGGAATCGCCCCTCCAAATCGGTCGTGGTCGCCGCGGCGTGGTAGCAGACCGTTCGCGAGTTGTGGGCGGTGAATCCGCGTGGCGTGATGTCCGATTCCCATAGGAAAGCCACGTGCACCCCAGCGATGGGCGAGCCGGTGTCGGCATCGACGACCTGACCGGCAATGCGCTTGCCGTACAGCACGTGAGGGATGGTCCCGTAGCTCGCAGCGGCAACCAGGACTACCGCGGCGCACGCCAGCCATACCTTGATCGATCGCATGTTCACATCCCGTCGAAGCGCCAGATTCCATCTTCTGAGCGCAGCATGTACAGCATGAACTGTTCGGATCCCGCCTGCGTCGTCCGGACGACGCTGAGTTCGGCGAGATCCATTCCGAAATTGAACTCCTTGAGCTCGCCGATCTCTGCGATGATCGAAGGCAGCGCAGTTTGTAACTGGGACAGGACACCAGCGTACCTGTCGCGGGCCGTGGCGGTGAAGGCGGTGAGGGCACCCGTAACATTGCCGACTCTCAACCGACCAAGCATGCCGTCGTAGACGTTCATCAGTTTCGCCTGCAGGGCTGCGGGCGAGAGCACAACGATCGACTTGCGTGTCGAATAGATAACCTGGTCTCGATCGTCGTATGCGGTGATGACGGCAATCCATGTTCCCGTCGGATAGGTCGCGGAGACGTTCAGTATTCCTTCGATGAACTGTGCGGGTGTTGCCGTCACGTTGGCGATGCCGTCGTCGTCGAGGTCGAATGTGATCCGATTGAACGCAACGTCATCCGGATTCTCGACGGTGAATCGGACGACCAGTGAACTGAGACCCTCTGTCGGAGCGGCATGCGTAACCAGCGCTCCGCGGCCGGTGCTGTTGACGAGAATCGCATGTGACGTCGTCTGCCCATCCTGCGTAGTGACGACGGCCGTCACCGTGTTCGTGCCAGGTTCGAGCGGAATGTCATTGGCCTGGAACTGGCCGAAGTCGTCGATGTGCGCGACCACGCCATTGATCGTCATCGCCGAATTCAGCGGTGCCGAGACGACACCGCGAACCAGCACGTGGTCGTCTCTCACGGTCGCACCGTCCAGGCCGGGACTCATCGCCACCGCGAGCGGCCCTCCGATGGTGGCGCTCATCGGCGCCGTCGTGGTGGCTGCTCCCTGGTCGTCGACGGCCGTGGCCGTGACCGAATAGCTCCCGGTGCCGATGCCGTTCCAGGCGTAGCTGTAGGGAGCCGCCGTCGCAACGCCCACGATCGCCCCATTGGCCCGAAACTCCACTCGGGCGATCGTGCCGTCGCTGTCCGATGCGTCGGCATTGAGCACGATGGATGCCGGGGCGAAGTAATGCTCGCCGCCGAATGGACGCAGCGTGATCGCCGGCGGTGAATTGGTGGTGACGACGATCGGCACCGGTGCCGAAGTCGAGGTCGCACCGCGGTTGTCGGTCGCTTGGGCCGTCAGCACGTAGCTTCCCGCCGCAACGTTGCTCCATATCGACGTGTAGGGCGCCGCATTTGCCGCCCCGACCTTTGCGCCGCCGGCGAAGTAGTCGATCTTGGCGATGGAGCCGTCGCTGTCGGTCGCCGACGCGCTCAACACGACGGTGGCCGGTGCCTTGTAGACGCTATTGGCAACGGGGGCGATGATGCTCACGGACGGCGCAACATTGGCGTCTATCGTAACGTGCACCGCGGTCGATGTCGTTTTGGCCGCGCGGTCGTCAGTGGCGACGGCAACGATCGCGTACGAGCCCGCGCTCGCGTCTGGCCAAGTCGCGGGGAAGGGTGGGCTCGTCGATCGACCGACCAGGGTGCCGCCGCTGTCGTTGAGCCTGTATTCGACGGCCGAGACGAACCCGTCGGCATCACTGGCGACCGCGGTCAGGTTCACCGGGGATCCACTTGCGAACCGCGATCCTTCGATCGGCGAGGTGATCGTTACGATCGGCGCCTGGTTTGCCGGGCTGACCGTGACCGCCGCAGCCCGCGATTGCGCTTCGAGACCATGATCGTCCGTTGCGCGCGCGGTGATCATATGTGAGCCGGTGGTAGGTTGCGACAGTGTGACGGTCCAGGGTTCGGTGAATGCCGTGCCGACCGATGTGCCGTTGTCGAAGAACTCGACGCTGGCGATCGATCCGTGCGTGCTGATCGCGTCGGCGTTCAGCACGAGCGCGGCACCGGCGTCGACGACGGAGCAGGCGAGTGGTCCCTTGACGACGACGAGCGGTGCCTCCCCGATGGTGATACCTACGGATGCCGAGACTGTCGCTGCGCCTTTGTCGTCGATTGCGCGCGCTGCGATTGCATGGTCACCCGCGAGCGCACCGGTCCAGGAGATGGCAAACGGCGCTGCGGTTGCGGCTCCGACTACAGCGGTTCCGTCGAGGAATTCGACGCGGACGACGCTGCCGTCGCCATCGCTTGCCGCGGCCGCGACCGCAATCGTCGACCCCTCGCCGTAGAACGCCCCCGCGATCGGCTGGGTCATCGTGACGGCAGGTGGCTTGTTGGCGAGCACCGTGATCGTGACCGGCGCCGACGTTGCGGTCCCGTTGCGGTTGTCGTACGCCTTCGCCGACAGTGTGTAATTGCCTGCCGACACGTTGGGCCAAGTCAGCTGATAAGGCGACGACGAGACGGTGCCGATGAGCGTAGAACCGTTGCGATAGAACTCGACCTTGGCAATCACGCCGTCCGGGTCGTTCGCCGTGGCGGCCAACGCGACGTTTGTCCCTGCGGTGTACGTCGTGCCGCTTACCGGGGAGGCCAGGACGACACTGGGGGATTTGTTGGCGGCCTTGAGTATCGGGATTGGCGTCAGCGTCCCTTCGGACGCCGGCGTGTCCGCCACCGGGTCGGGATTCGCGGCATCACGGTCGAGCACGGTGATCGTCGCGTTCAACTGCGCATGGTGGCCGAACCGATCGGACGCTCGCGCCGTCACCCGGTGGGAACCTGCTGCTAGCGGACCAGTGGGCGCGATGACGATTCGTCCGTTTGCCGCATCGATGCTTCGGCTCGACGCGGCGCTGCCGTCCAGTTGCGTATCGAGCGTGATGCTGTCCACATAAGCCGGTGGTGCACAACGCGTTGCATTGCATTGCGCCCCGAGCCGCAGCGTCAGGTCCGGCACCCTGTCGCTCGTGGCGCTGCCGGCCGGTGGTCGAACCATTTCCACGGTGGGAACGATGGCAAAAGGTGCTGCAGTGACGATAGCGGCGGCATCGAACGGCCCGTCGTCGATGCGGCCATCGCGACCGATTCGCAACGCTCGAGTCGCTGTCCTGACGACGACACCTTCGTGCATATCGTCGTAGTCGAGCCTGATCGGACCGGTGCGCACGTCATGTGGCATCTCGACCGACAGTCGTCGTGCGCCGTCGTGGTCGACGACGATCACCTCGTCCGTCATCAAGATCCACAGGTCACCCGATCGCTGATCGAGCGCGATCGCCCGCGGTTCGTCGATGATGACGGCACCGTCATCGGCGCGCGCCACGGAACCAAACGGGACGCGCCAAACTCCCCGCGGGGTGGCGAACCAGAACTGGTCGCGCAGTGAATCGACGGCCAATCCCGCCATCGGATCATCGTCCTTCGCGAGCGTCGCATACGTTTCGAGCACCGTGGCGGACGTCGAAAGATGAATCACCGTCCCCTCGCTGAGTAGCCACGGCGTCCGGTCGAGCGCGATGGCCAATGCGCCGACATCCCCCGTCAGCGATGTCCCGCCGAGCAGCGCTCCACTCGTTGCGAAATGCAGCAGCAGTCGGATGTCGGTCGCCAACCAGATGCTGTGGTCGTACGGATCGACGGCGAAACCCTGCGCGGTGCCGTATCCTCGTTCGCTCAAGTTGATGTCCGCGTAGATCTGCCCGAACCCGTCGGCGAACATGAGCAGTTGGTCGTGGAGCGACCAGGTGCCGCCGTTCGCTGTCTCCGCGATCCTGACCGGGCGGGCCGCGCCGTCGATGGCCGCAGCACGCAGCGCAGCGGAGTATGGGGCGTCGGTTGCGCCAGCCTGCGCGGAGCCGATCGATGGCGAACACGCCGCGACCGCCGCGCACAGCCAGGCGAACGCGAAATGAACCACTCGGAACCGACTACGATTGGGTGTCATTGCGTCAATTGCAGGCAAGCGGTGACTCGACGACCTGATGAACGATTGGCGTGTCGACAATCCCCGCGGCGATTCGCGACGACGCAGCCAGCGCGTGTATTCCGGCGGGCAACGTTGTCGTGAGCGTTGCGCTGGTTCCGACGAATGGAGCGCTGCCGAGCGACACGCCGTTGGCGAGGAACACGACATCGGCCGCAACGGATTGACCGGCGAGCGTCGCCCTCAGCGTCAACGGCACCTGCGCATCGACGCGTGCAGCCGACGTGGACAATGTCATCGACGGCACACCGGCGAACTTGACGACCACCGCGCCCTGATTGTTGCTGTTGGTTTTCTGAAACGCGCCGGCTGTGGGCTTGAAGTCGCTGAACCAATCGGCGTCGCCGGTGACGAATGCAGCGCCGGCCGAATCGACGGCGATACCGGTCGCGGCACCGGGGGGAAAACGAGTCCACTTGTTGTCGGCCTCGTTGAAGCCCGTCCGTACGAACGTCGACCACAGGAGCGATGCCCCCGACACGGCGATCTTCGCGACGAACGCCGAGTCGTCGGTATCCTCCTGCTTGCGTGCGGACGTCGAGTCGACGAGCGGAAACGTGTACGAGCGCGCGATTCCGGTGACGTACGCATGCCCGCTTGCGTCGACGGCGATTCCATAGGCGGCGTCGGCGCGGTACTGCGGCAATGATCCGATGGCGACCTGGCACAGCGTCTGGCAGACTTCGCCGCCGAGAAATGACGAGTACACGAGCGCATTGCCGCTTGCCGAAAGCTTGGCGACGAACGCGCTGCCGGTGCTCGAGTTGATCAGGCGCGCGCCGGCCTTGACGGACTGAAATGCCGCCTTGACCGGAAAGTCCGCCGAATACGTTTCACCCGCGACGTAGGCGTTGCCGGCGCCATCGACGGCGATGGCGTTTATCGCGTCGTCGAGCCTTCCACCGAGGCGGGTGGCGTAGGCCAGTCGCGCACCCGATGGTTCGAGCTTCGCCACGAAGGCATCCCTCTGGCCGCGCGGGTCGCGCTGGAGCGGATTCACCGTCGGGAAATCGTCCGATGCCGTCCACCCGCCGACGAACGCAGCGCCTGCAGCGTCGACGGCAATCGACGTCGCCTCGTCGGTGCCCGAGCCGCCCAGGAACGTGGCATAGAGCGGCGCACTCCCGGCTGCGTTCAGCTTCAGCACGAAGCCTGTCGCCTGCGCATTGCCGGGCCGCGCCTGGAACGCGGATGCCGTCGTGGCCAGGAGCGGCGTTGCGCTGCCGGCGACGTACGCGTTCCCGTCGCGATCGACGGCAATCGCATTGCTGGTCACACCGCCAACGTAAGTCGAGTACGCGAGCGCGTTACCGGCCGGCGTCAACTTGGCGACGAACGCGCCGCCGCCTGCCAGCGGCTTCTGCCAGGCGGTGGTGCTGACCGGAAAGTTGTTGCTGGCGGTCGAACCGGTTACGTAGGCGCTGCCGTTCGCATCGACGGCAATGCCGACTGCACGGTCGATGCTGCCGGCACCACCGATGTAAGTCGACCACACCAGTCCCGTACCGGCCGCATTGAGCTTCGTCACGAACACGTCCACGTCGCCGCTCTTGCCCAGCGACCGGTCGTACGCCGACACGGTAGGAAAGTCGCTCGAAAGCGTATAGCCGGCGACGTACGCATTGCCCGCGCCGTCGACGGCGATTGCCATGCCTTGTTCGAAACCGTTGCCGCCGAGATACGTGGCATAGGACACGACGGGATCGATCACCAGCATTCGAGTCGGGTCGTATGCGCCGACCCGAAATCGGACGTCGCCGTTGGCGTCGATCGCGAAGGAGCTGTCGACCGGTGTCCTCGTATCGCCGTCAAGTTGATAGGCGATCGGCCGATGCAGACGCACGGTGCCCGCACCGACCAGCAAAGCGCCGTCGTCGTCGAGTTGCGGCCTGGGTCCCGCTGTGCGCAGCGCGAACGAGCCAGGATCCGCGCCCGGCGCGACGATGACGTCGTATTCGAGGCGCCCGCTCGTGCCGTAGAACGCGACGTCGATCCCTGCGTACAAGTCCGCCACACGAACGCGGGCGAAAGTCGGCTGGTCAGTTTCACCGCGCATGCCGACGTCGGGGCCGATGTGGTGAACGCGTGCTGGCTGCGGATCGAGTGCTTCGATCCTTGCGTGCGCGCTCGCATCGACGAAGGTAAATGTCCGTTGCGAGATCGACGCCTCGTCCGCTGCCGTGCGCCATGTAAGCACAAAGCCCGATCGGTCGATCGCGATGCCTTGGCTCCCCGTGCGACCGATCCACTGTTCGCCGCCATCCGCGGCGTCGGTCCCACGCGAGAAGATGAGCGGCAACCGACCATACGCGCGCTCTGCCACGGTGCGTGCAGCAGTCGGCGGCGCACCGCCCGCGATGACGTACGATGGCAGTTCCTGGCCCGCTGCAAGGGTCGCGGCGAATGCCAGCGCGGCAATGACGAGATGCGTTCGCATGATGACTAGCGTTTCCGTTGCCGAATGAACGCCAGCCTAACGAGCGAATGCGTGCGAATCGCCTGTCAGAAATCGGAGGTCATCCGTCGGAGCGATTGCCCCGCATGAGCATGGGTGGTATCGCGCGATGAACCGGCCGTCGATCGCGCCGCGCTCGCCTGTCGCACTGTTCGCGACGTCGTCGCTGATCTGGGGCTCGACGTGGCTCGCGATCAAGTTTCAGCTCGGCACCGTCTCGCCCGATGTCTCGGTCGCGTATCGATTCGCGCTCGCCGCACTGCTGCTCGGCGGCTGGTGTGCGCTGACGCGACGGTCGCTGCGCTTCGATGCGCGCACGCACGCCTTCCTCGCATTGCAAGGCTCGCTGCTCTTCGGCTTCAACTACGTCGGCGTCTACTGGGCGGAACGCTACGCAACATCGGGATTGGTCGCAGTGCTGTTTTCGACGATCGTCTTCATGAATCCGATCGGCGCCCGCTGGCTGTACGGCACGCCGCTCGCATCGCGAACGCTCGTCGCCGCAGTGCTCGGAATCCTCGGCGTCACGCTGCTGTTCGTCCCGGAGTTGACGCAGGCCAGGCGCGGCGGCGATGCTGCGCTCGGCATCGTGCTCGGTCTCGGCTCGACGGTGATCGCGACCGGCGGCAATCTCGCCGCGATGCGCAATCAGCGCGACGGCATTCCGGTGCTGACGGGAACCGCGTGGGGAATGGCGTACGGGGCGCTGGTCGCGGCCATCGTCGCGGTTGCGACCGGCGTGACGTGGTCGTTCGACACCAGTGCCGACTACCTGCTGTCCCTTGCTTACCTCGCGGTGTTCGGCAGCATCGTCGCCTTCGTCGCTTACCTGACGCTGCTGCAGCGCGTCGGCCCCGGGACTGCGTCGTACGTCGGCGTGACTACGCCCGTCGTGGCGATGATCCTGTCGACGGCATTCGAAGGCTACCGGTGGACGGCGCTTGGCGCGTTCGGTGTCGCGCTCGCCATCGCAGGCAACTGGCTCGCGCTCAGACCAAAGGCAATCCGGCGCTAGCCGCGGCTGGCGGCACTGCGCAGCCTAGGACCCGTTAACTGGCCCTAGTCCTCGCCGTCTTTCCTGATCACGTCGACGTTGTCGATGAGCCGCGTCGCGCCGAGCGTTGCCGCGCCGAGCACGATCAGCAGGTTCGGATGGTCGAAGCCTTCCGGATGTGGAATCCGCAAGCCGATGCCATTGCGCACGGCGATGTAGTCGACCTTCCATCCGTGACGCGCGAGATCCGCGCGACCGGCAGCCTCCAGGTTCGCGTAGTCGGTCCGGCCGCCGGCAATCGCGTCGGCGATTTCGCGCAGCATGCGGTACAGCCGCGGCGCTTCCGTCCGCTCGATCGGAGACAGGTAGTTGTTGCGCGACGACAGCGCGAGTCCGTCGTCGCTGCGAACCGTTTCGCCCGGCACGATCTGAATAGGCAGGTTGAACTGCTGCACCATGCCGCGCACGAGCTTAAGTTGCTGGCGGTCCTTCTTGCCGAACACGGCGTAGTCAGGTTGCACGAGATTGAAGAGCTTCAGCACCACCGTGCATACGCCGTTGAAAAAGCCCGGACGGAACGCGCCGTCGAGCTCGTCGCCCACCGCCGGCGGCTGCACGCGGTAGACCTGCGGCGTCGGATACATGTCGTGCTCGTGCGGCGCGAACAGTACGTCGACCCCTTCGCTCTCGAGCTTCGCACAGTCGGATTCGAACGTTCGCGGGTACCGATCGAAGTCCTCGTTCGGACCGAACTGCAGCCGGTTGACGAAGATGCTCGCGACGACACAGTCGGCGTGACGCTTGCCGATCCTCATCAGCGACAGATGACCTTCGTGCAGGTTGCCCATCGTCGGGACGAACGCCACCTGGTTGGCGCGCTCGAGTCGTTCGCGCAGCGTCTCGGCCGTTTGGATCAGGTCCATCGGACACCTCCTAAGCGTTCACCGTCGCGCGGTCACGCGGGACCGAGGTTGAAGAACTCGCGCTGTCCGCGCATGCCGGCGATTCGACCTAGCAGAAGCTCGACGTGCGCGGCATCGTCGACGAAGTTGAGGCGCTCGCTGTTGACGATCAGCAGGGGCGCCTCCGAGTACTGATAGAAAAAGCGCGTGTACGCATCGGCGAGCCGGGCCAGATATTCGGCGGGAATCGACTGCTCGAAATCGATGCCGCGACGATGCACGCGCTCGATCAGCGTATCCACCGGCGCTTGCAGGTAAACGACGAGATCGGGTGTCGGCGTTTGTGGCTTCAGGTGCACGAACACCTTGTCGTACAGCGCGTACTCCTCGTCGGACAGGTTGATGCGGGCGAACAGCGGATCCTTGTCGAGCAGGAAGTCGGCGACCGTGGGCCGGCGAAAGAGGTCGAGCTGCGCCAAGCCGCGCAACTGGTCGACGCGCTGGAACAGGAATGTCAGCTGCGTGGGCAGCGCGAAGCGGCCCATGTCGTCGTAGAAGCGCGCGAGAAAGGGGTTGTCGTCGGGTTGCTCGAACAGCTCGTCCGCATGCAGGCGGTGGGCGAGCTCGCGTGCGAGGCTCGTCTTGCCGGCGCCGATCGGACCTTCGATGACGATGTAGCGGCAGGCGGCGAGGTCCATTTCGTCGTCGGTTGAATACGGGTGGTCAGGATCGGGGCCGCAGCGTTCGCGTGCGCCGGATGCGCTGGCCGCGGACGTGGGCGAGGTACGGTCGGGCAAGGCCGCGCCCGGGTATTCTGGCCGCAGGTGCTACGTCGATCAATGGCCGCAGCACGAATGCGCGCTCGTGCAGCCGCGGATGCGGAACGATCAGCCGCGGCGAATCGATCCTAAGCGCGCCGTATAGTAGCAAATCGAGGTCGAGCGTTCGCGGCGCATTCCGCAGGGTGCGCGCGTCGCGTCGCCGTTGCTGCCTGCGCTCGAGCGCATGCAGGCGCTCGAGCAGCGCGTGTGGCGCGAGCGACGTGCTGAGCAGCGCTACAGCATTCACGTAATCGGATTGCGGCGGACCCCCGATCGGCGCTGTCACGTAATTCGGAGACACGGCGAGCAGGCGCACGCCCCGCGTCGTCGCGAGCCGCGCGAGCGCCTTCGCAAGCTGGCGGCGCGGGTGCGCGAGGTTGCTGCCCAGGCCGACGTAGGCACGCGCCGGCATCGACGTTATTCGTCGGCGGCGGGCGCGGGCATATCGCCGTCGTCGGTGCGACGCTTGCGGCTGCGCGAGCGCCGGCGCTTCTTCGGCGCTTCGTCGGGTTTCAACATGGCTTCGCGGGCGTCGTCCGATGCTTCCTGGAAGTTAGTCCACCAGTCGACGAGGGCCTGCGGCACCTCGCCGCTCTCGCCCCGCAGCACGAGGAAATCGTACGCGGCGCGAAACCGCGGATGCTCGGTGAGACGCACCGGACGCGTGCCCGACCGCTGCTCGAAGCGCGGCTGCAGCGACCAGATCTCCTTGATCGTCGCCTCGAAGCGGCGCGGGATCGCGATGCGCTCGGCCTGCGCGTGCAGCACCTTGTCCATCGCCTCGAACAGCGCCGGCTGCGGTCGTTCGCCCCGCTCCTTGGCCGCGTTCCACGTCACCAGCACCTCATGCCACAGCAGCGTCGCGAACAGGAACGCCGGGGACACACCTTTGTCGGCGCGCACGCGCGCATCGGTACCGGCCAGTGCGGCGTCGATGAACTTGTGCCCGAGCGGCTGCTCCAGGATCACGTCGAGCAGCGGCAGGAGTCCATGCGACAGCCCGTTTGCGCGAAGACTGCGCAGCGTCTCGACGGCATGACCGGACAAAAGCAGCTTCTGCATCTCGTCGAACAGGCGTGCCGGGGGCACGTTGGCCATCAGGGGCGCGAGTCTGACGATAGGCTCCTGCGACTTCGGATCGATCGCGAGGCCGAGCTTCGCGGCAAGACGCACGGCGCGCAACATCCGCACCGGATCCTCGCGGTAGCGCGTGACCGGAGGTCCGATCAGCTTGAGGCGTCGCGCACGGATGTCGACGACGCCGCCGACATAGTCCCAGATCGATTCGGTCGCGGGATCGAAATAGAGGGCGTTGGCCGTGAAATCACGCCGCACGGCGTCCTCGGCCTGCGAGCCGTAGACGTTGTCCGACAGCAGGCGTCCGTGCTCGTCGGTCGTGTCGTTGCCGGTCTGTGCGGCGCGGAACGTCGAAACCTCGATGACATCGTTGCCGACGTGGACATGGACCAGGCGAAAGCGGCGGCCGATGATGAACGCCCGGCGGAACAGCGGCTTGACCTGCTCGGGCGTCGCATCGGTCGCGATGTCGAAATCCTTGGGCTCGATCCCGAGCAACAGGTCACGAACGGCGCCGCCGACGATGAACGCCTTGAAACCCTCGTCCTGCAGCCGTCGGGTGACCGAGCGCGCCGCGGCGGACAGCTGGTCGCGTCGCACCGGATGCTTGTCGGGCGCGTAGACGCGGGGAGCGTTCGCCCGCCGGCCGGTCAACAGGCGGGCGAGCAGGCGGCGAATCATCTAGAACCGGTTCACGCTATGGCTACGAATGCGTTGGAGCGCGAAACGCCCTTGCGAGGCGGAGGACCATTTTCGCAGCAAGCCCAAAAGGGGGCGGTCGTCGTGGGGCCGCTCGTCCGGGCGCGACGATTGGCGAGGCAGGCAAGTCGGCGCGGATTCTAGCATCGGCGTGCCGAAACCGATGGTTTGCGCGTCGAAACGACGTCCGGCGCCTTCGCGCATAATTGAGGGCTTGCGGCGCGCAGCCCGCGCTTCGCGGGGAACCGCGTCGGCAACCTGCCAGGAGACTCCATGTACCAACACGTAACCGTGCCGGCCGCCGGCGCGAAAATTGTCGTCAAGCCGGATTTCACGCTCGAAGTCCCGGCCAACCCCATCATTCCGTACATCGAGGGTGACGGCACTGGCGTCGACATTACACCCGTGATGATCAAGGTGGTGGATGCGGCAGTTGCGAAAGCGTATGGCGGCAAGCGGAAGATTCACTGGATGGAGATCTACGCCGGCGAGAAATCGACCCGCGTGTACGGGGCCGACGTCTGGCTTCCCGACGAAACGCTGACTATCCTGCGCGATTTCGTCGTCTCGATCAAAGGACCGCTGACCACGCCGGTCGGCGGCGGCATCCGCTCGCTCAACGTCGCACTGCGCCAGCAACTCGACCTCTACGTCTGCCTGCGCCCCGTCAAGTATTTCAAGGGCGTGCCCTCGCCGGTGAAGGAGCCCGAGAAAACGGACATGGTCATCTTCCGCGAGAACTCGGAGGACATTTACGCCGGCATCGAATGGGCCGAAGGCTCGCCCGAAGCGAAGAAGCTCATCGCCTTTCTCGTCAACGAGATGGGTGTGCGGAAGATCCGCTTTCCGGAATCGTCGGGCATCGGCATCAAGCCGGTGTCGCGTGAAGGCACCGAGCGCCTCGTGCGCAAGGCGATCCAGTATGCGATCGACAACGATCGCCGTTCGGTTTCGCTGGTGCACAAGGGCAACATCATGAAGTTCACCGAAGGCGGGTTTCGCGACTGGGGCTACGCGCTCGCGCAGCGCGAGTTCGGTGCGAAGGAGGTCGACGGCGGACCGTGGTGCTCGTTCAAGAACCCCAAGTCCGGCCGCGACATCATCGTCAAGGATGTGATCGCCGATGCATTTTTACAACAGATCCTGCTGCGTCCTGCCGAGTACGACGTCATCGCCACGCTCAACCTCAACGGCGATTACATCTCGGACGCACTTGCCGCGCAGGTGGGCGGCATCGGCATCGCGCCGGGCGCCAACCTGTCCGACTCGGTGGCGATGTTCGAGGCGACGCACGGCACCGCGCCGAAGTACGCCGGCAAGGACTACGTCAATCCCGGCTCGGAAATCCTGTCCGCCGAGATGATGCTGATCCACATGGGCTGGAAGGAGGCGGCCGCGCTGATCACGTCGAGCCTCGAGAAGTCGATCCTCGACAAGGTCGTCACGTACGACTTCGCGCGGCTGATGCCCGGCGCCACGCAGGTGTCCTGCTCGGCGTTCGGGGCGGCGATGATCGAGAGAATGTAAGAACCCGCGCAAAGTTTCGGTCGCTGCGGTCCCGCGACACTTTGCTCGGGAAGGCGTGCTCGACCGCCTTGGGACGGCCCTGCGGCGGCCCCGTCGAACGGCACGCCCCGCCGCCTTTCGGCGCGGAAAGCAAGGGCCGACCCGAGCTTCGGGTCGATCAGCCGCCCAAGCCTGGTCGGGCGCCGCGGCGCGAAACTTTGGGACGTGTCCGCGTTGTCTTAAGCGAATGAACGGACCGCATTTGCGCGAAATGTAAGAATTGCGCAGCGGGCTCGCGCGGAGCTGCCGTCCGTCGCCGGGTGTCGCAACCGCGCCCGCATGGGGCACGCCGGTCCGGGCACCGTCCCGCCCATCGGGTTTCCCCTTGAAAAATGTGTTGCAATCGTCAAACATGAACCCCAACTAGGCTTACGCGACGCGCGATGTCCAATCAGGAGCAGCACGGCAGCGTGCTGGAGGCCGAGCAGACGCGAGTCAAGCCGCCGCCGTTATACAAGGTCGTCTTGCTGAACGACGACTACACGCCGATGGACTTTGTGGTGATCGTGCTCCAAACTGTGTTCAGCATGAGCCGGGAAAAGGCAACGCAGGTGATGCTGCAGGTTCACCGCGAAGGCATGGGCGTGTGCGGAACTTATACGCGGGAAGTTGCAACGACCAAGGTCGACCAGGTGGTCGATCTCGCGCGGAAGCACCAGCATCCGCTGCAGTGCACGATGGAGGAGACTTGAGCGTTAACGCAGTTGGCGGCCTCGAAAGCACCGCTGGCCGCGCCGGGAATGGTTTCCGGCGGGGCGTCGAAGTCAAGGAAGCACCATGATTGCTCAGGAACTCGAAGTTTCCCTCCACATGGCTTTTGTCGAAGCGCGACAGAAGCAGCACGAATTCATCACCGTCGAGCACTTGCTGCTGGCGATGCTCGACAATCCGTCGGCCGCTGAAGTGCTGAAGGCGTGCGGCGTCGACCTCGACGAACTCCGCGGAGTTCTCACCGACTTCATCAACGAGCACACGCCGCGTCTCGCCGCGCACTCCGATGCCGACACGCAGCCGACACAAGGCTTCCAGCGCGTAATCCAACGCGCGATCCTGCACGTCCAGTCGTCGGGCAAGAAGGAAGTGACGGGCGCGAACGTTCTCGTGGCCGTGTTTGGCGAGAAGGAGTCCCACGCCGTCTATTTCTTGAACCAGCGCGGCGTGACGCGTCTCGACGTCGTCAACTACATCGCGCACGGCATCACGAAGACGCCGCAGCAGAAGCAGGACAAGGCGTCGGACGCGAAGGACGACAGCGAAGGCGGCAGCGAGTCGCAAGGCGCGCTCGATGCGTACACGGTCAACCTGAACGGCATGGCCCGCAGCGGCAAGATCGATCCACTGATCGGGCGCGCACACGAGCTCGAGCGCGTGGTTCAAGTGCTCTGCCGCCGGCGCAAGAACAATCCACTGCTCGTCGGCGAAGCGGGCGTGGGCAAGACGGCCATCGCCGAGGGCCTCGCGCGCCGGATCAACGAAGGCGACATTCCCGAGCTCCTCAAGGAGTATCAGGTCTACTCGCTCGACATGGGTGCGCTGCTCGCCGGCACGAAGTACCGCGGCGACTTCGAGCAGCGGTTGAAGGCGGTGCTGAAGCAACTCGCCGAGAATCCGAAGTCCATCCTGTTCATCGACGAGATCCACACCATCATCGGTGCCGGCGCGGCGTCGGGTGGCACGCTGGACGCATCGAACCTGCTGAAGCCGGCGTTGTCGACGGGCGCGCTGAAGTGCATCGGCGCAACTACGTACGGTGAGTACCGGCAGATCTTCGAGAAGGATCATGCGCTGTCGCGGCGCTTCCAGAAGGTCGACGTGCCCGAGCCGTCGATCGCCGAAACGGTGGAAATCCTGAAGGGTTTGAAAACGCGATTCGAGCAGCACCACGGCGTCAAGTACGCGCCGGCGGCGCTGACGTCGGCCGCCGAGCTCGCCGCACGCTTCATCAACGACCGGCACCTGCCCGACAAGGCGATCGACGTCATCGACGAAGCGGGCGCGGCGCAAAAGATCCTGCCGAAGTCCCGGCAGAAAAAGGTCATCGGCAAGAACGAAGTCGAGGAAATCGTCGCGAAGATCGCACGGATCCCGGCGAAGAACGTGTCGTCGAACGACCGCAACGCGCTGAAGACGCTCGATCGCGATTTGCGCAACGTCGTATTCGGTCAGGACAAGGCCATCGACGCGCTCGTGTCGGCGATCCGAATGGCGCGCTCTGGCCTGGGCAATCCGCGCAAGCCGATCGGCAACTTCCTGTTCAGCGGTCCGACAGGTGTCGGCAAGACGGAAGTCGCTCGCCAGCTGGCGTTCTGCCTGGGTGTCGAGCTACTGCGGTTCGATATGTCGGAGTACATGGAGCGCCACGCCGTATCGAGGCTGATCGGCGCGCCGCCTGGCTACGTCGGGTTCGACCAGGGCGGCCAGCTGACGGAGGGGATCACCAAGCACCCGTACAGCGTGCTGCTGCTCGACGAAATCGAGAAGGCGCATCCGGACATCTTCAACATCCTGCTGCAGGTGATGGACCACGGCACGCTGACGGACAACAACGGTCGCAAGGCCGATTTCCGCAACGTGATCGTCATCATGACGACGAACGCCGGTGCCGGTGATCTTGCACGGCAAACGATCGGATTCTCGAACGACCGGCAACCGGGCGACGAGATGGCGGAGATCAAGCGGATGTTCACGCCGGAATTCCGCAACCGTCTCGACGCGACGATTTCGTTCGGCTCGCTCGATCACGACGTGATCCTGCGCGTCGTCGACAAATTCCTGCTCGAGCTCGAGGCGCAGTTGCACGAGAAGAAAGTCGATCCGTCGTTCTCGCCGAAGCTGCGCGAGTTCCTGGCGCGCAAGGGGTTCGATCCGCAGATGGGTGCGCGGCCGATGGGTCGCCTCATCCAGGACACGATCCGCAAGGCGCTCGCCGACGAGCTGTTGTTCGGCCGGCTCGTCAACGGCGGCAAGGTGATGATCGACATCGGCGACGAGGACAAGATCAAGCTCGCGTTCGAGGAAGCGATCGAGCCCGAAGTCGCGTAAGCGGTTCGCGCACCGGCAAGTCCCGCATGCGCTGATGGCAGCGCATGCGCGCGTGCCCGCTTACCCCAGCATGTCCTTCCATATGGCCCGCGCCCACGCGAAGCCATACTCGCCTTCGCGGGCGCTCTGCGCTGTCGACAGGCCGCCGGATCCTGGAACAGTCAAAAACGTTTTCTGCGCGGCATCGTAGCGGTGCACCGACGCGATGTGCACCGCCTCGCGATCGTTGATGAAGCTGTAGCACGTGTTGTTCAGCATCGGCGCAGGATCGACGGGTTGGTCCGTCAGCGCGGCGACAATCGCTGCCGCCGCGACCTTGCCGTGCTGGTTAGCCATGTGTCCCGACTTGGGCATGAGCGGCGCGGTCTGGATCGAATCGCCGAGCACGTGAATGCCGGGCACGCGGATCGATTCGAACGTCAGGAAATCGACCTCGCACCATTGATCGTTGACGGTGATCACGCCCGCCTGGCGCGCGATCGCGCCGGCACTCTGCGGTGGTATCACGTTCAGCACGTCCGCCTTCACGTCGTCTGCCGTCTCGAAACGCGCCGTCATCGTCTTCGCGTCCACGCCGGTCAGCACGTGATCGGGGCGATATTCGACGATGCCCTTGAATTCGTCGCTCCACGCCTTGATGAACAGCGCCTTCTTCGATTGCACGTCCTCGTTGCCGTCGAGGATCAACACTTTGCTGCGCGGCTTGGCGCGCTGGAAGTACCAGGCTGCCTGGCAGGCGCGTTCGTACGGTCCCGGCGGACAGCGGTAGGGCGCTCGCGGAATGGAGATCGCGAATACGCCGCCGTCGGGCATGGCCTCGAGCTGGCGGCGCAGGGCTACCGTTTGCGGACCGGCTTGCCAGGCGTGCAGCAACGTGCGCTGTGCGTCGTCGTGCAGGCCTTCGATGCGGTCGAAGAAGAAGTCGATGCCGGGGGACAGGACCAACCGGTCGTAGCCGACGTCGGCGCCGCGGGCGAGCTTGACGCGCCTGCGGTCGGCGTCGATGGCCACCGCGGTGTCGTTGATGACCGCGACGCCGAGCCGGGACAGCGAGGCGTAGGGAATCGTCACGTCGGTGATCGACCGGCTTCCCGCGAGAACCAGGTTCGACAACGGGCACGACACGAATGCCGCATCGCGCTCGATCAGCGTCACGTCGATGGCGTCGCCGCCCCAAAGCGTCGCGTACCGCGCCGCCGTCGCGCCGCCGTAACCTCCACCGACGACGACGATCCGGCGCGCCGTTCCGCGCCCGCCAGTCGACGCACAACCTGCAATGCCGAACGTCGGCAATGCAGCCGCCGCGCGAAGCAGTCGGCGACGGATCGCGTTCACCGACGTTCCGCGGCAATTGCGCGGCCGAGCGCGTCGTCAGACATTCGTATCATCACGGCCGCTCGGTCGCTGCGAAATAGCGGGCGATCGCGTCGAGTTCGGCGTCCGTATAGCCTTTCGCGAGTTGCGGCATGACGGTGCCGGCCAGCGAGCCTTCGCGATACGCGCGAAGCTTGCCGGCGAGCGCTTCGCGGGACTTTCCGTCGAGCGACGGGATTGTCGATTCGCCGGGCTGATGGCAGCTGCGGCAGCCTGCCGCCAGCGCGCGTGCGCCGACATCGCCCGCGTCGGCGCCATTCGCGCCGGCCAGCGCGCCCGTGACGACGACCGCGAGCATCCACGGCGCGAGCGGCGTCATGTTCGACGCCGGCATCGACGTTGCACCTGCGCTGCGCCCATGATCGTCATCGGCAAGGAGCGGCCTTCAGCCGGCGCGAGAAACGGCACACTAGAATAGCGCATGAATCGAAAGGTTCTCCTGGTGTCGACGGCGTCGCGCTGGCTTGGGACCGCGCGAATGCCGCGCTCGCTGGCGCGCGCAGGATTCGAGGTCTCCTTGCTTGCACCGCGCGGCTCGCTGGCGCTGCACTCGCGGTTCGTCGCACGCGCGAGCGTGCTGCGCGACGAGTCGACGCCGATGCAATGGCTGCTGTCGCTCGTCGCAATAATCGCCGAGATCGAGCCGGCACTCGTCGTGCCGTGCGACGAAGTGGCGATACGGCTACTGGTCGAGCTCGTGCGCCACCCGCCGCGAAACCTCGGCGGCGATTCCGGTGCACGGATCACGCGACTGGTGCGCGAATCGCTCGGTAATCCCGACCACTATGAAACGAGCATCGACAAGACGGTCCTGCCGTCGGCCGCGCGTGCGCTCGGCGTTCCCGTGCCGACCTATGCGCTCGCGGAAACGGTGGATGAAGCCGTCGCGCGCGCCGATGCGATCGGCTACCCGGTCGTGCTGAAGCGCCGTTACGGATTTGCGAGCCAGGGCGTACGCATCCTGCAGCGACCCGATCAGCTGCGTGAAGCCGCCGACGTGCTGCTCAATCCCACGCAGCTCGACCTCGGCGTGCGGCGTGCGCCGACGCTCCTCGTCCAGGGCTTCGTCGACGGGCCCATGTTGTCGCAGACGATGGTCGCCTGGGATGGCGTGCCGCTTGCGGGCTTTGCGCGCCGGCGCGAGATCGCGTTCACGCCGGGGCTCGGCGCGTCGGCTGTCGTGCGGGTGCAGAAGATCCCGGCAATCCGCGAATTCACCGAGCGCCTGTGCCGCGCCTTTGGCATGAGTGGCTTTTTCAGCGTGCAGTTCATCGAGCCGTCGACTGGCGCACCGCCGGTGCTGCTGGAGATCAATCGCCGGATCGTCACGTTCATGCACACCGACGAGTACGGCGGCGTCGACCTGTGCGGTGCGTTGTTCCAGCGCCTGGCAGGACTGCCGCAGACACTCCCGTTCGACATGGAAGACGATGCTAACCAGGTGATCGTGTCGTTTCCGCGTGAATGGCTGCGCGATCCCGAGAGCGCATGGCTGCGCAACCATCCGTCCGACGTGCCGTGGGACGATCCCGGCGTGTTCGCGGCGATGGTCGCGTTGCGCAACGAGTAAGACACGCGCCGCCCGCTTGTTGCACGCCGCAACAGGCTGCCGCAGCGGATGCTCTAGACTCTCGCCCGGCGCGCGAAGCCGGTGATTGCCCGGCGATGCGTTCCACCGTTCAACACCCGGCAGACGATGGCCGCTGCAACTCCTGTCCTGCTCGTTTCGACCGCCACTCGCTGGTACGGCACCGCACGCACGCCGCGTGCGCTCGCCAAGGCGGGCTTCGAAGTCACGCTGCTGACGCCGCGCAACTCGCTCGCCGAATCGAGCCGCTTCGTCACTCGCGTCGCCTATCTGCCCGATCAGGCGACACCGCTCGATTGGATTCATGCGGTCGCTGCCACCGTGCGCGCCGTTTCGCCGCGGCAGGTGATGCCGTGCGACGACGTCTCGTTCCGTCTGCTCGCGATGCTCGCGCTGTCCCCGCCGCCGCAGATGCAACCTCGCTTGCAGGCCGAACTCGCGGAGCTGGTCCGGGCGTCGCTCGGGGATCCGGCGCACTTCGCTGCGAGCGTCGACAAGACGCTGATCTACGCCGCTGCCGGGCCCGCCGGCGTGCGAGTGCCCGAACACGCGGTAATCAGCTCCGTCGACGAGGCGATGCGTTTTGCAGACCGGCACGGCTTTCCGCTCGTCATCAAACGGCCGTACACGACGGCGGGCGACGGCGTGCGCATCGTCGAGAACGCCGCCGCACTCGGCGACGCCGTAACGTCGCTGTCTGCGCCGAAGATGGACGATCTCGAGCCGGACGCGTCGCGTCGTCTTGTCGTCCAGAAATATATCGCGGGCACCATCTGCTACCAGAACGTCGCCGCGTGGCAGGGACGCTACCTGGCAGGCTACGCGGGCGACCGTCTCGAGACGCACGGGGGTCCGATGACGCCGGGCACCGTGGTTCGCTACCACGATGCGCCGGCGCTGCGCGAATTTTCCGTACAGCTCGTCGAGTCGTTGGGAATGACGGGACTCTTCACCAGCGAATACATCGTCGAGAAAGCCACTGGGTTGCCGTACCTGATCGAGATCAATCGGCGGATCAGTCCCGGTACGCATTACGGCGCGGTGATGAACGTCGACCTTTGCGCCGCCCTGCATGCAGCGATGCACGGCGTGGACTCGCCGTCGCGCAGTCGCCTCGATTCCGGCGAAGAGCGAATCTTCGTCCAGTTTCCGGCCGAGTGGCTGCGCAATCCACAAAGCCCGTGGCTGCGCCGTCATCCGGTGGACGTTCCCTGGGATGATCCCGAGCTGCTGGACGCGATGCTCGCCTTGCGCAACGAGCGATGACTCGCCATGCGCGCGTCGCTTGGCGCGCGTGGCGTTTGATCGCGTCGGTGCTGCTGCTCGCGGCGCAAGTCACGACGGTGATGCCCGCCGGCGCGACGGACGTCGACGACGCGCGGGCCTATCCGGCGAGGCCCGTGCACCTGATCGTCGCGTTCTCCGCGGGAACTGCTGTCGACGGCCTGGCCCGCTTCGTGGGCAGCAAGCTCGAGAAGTCGATCGGTCAATCAGTGGTGGTCGAAAATCGCCCGGGCGCCGGAGGCAACATCGGCACGAGCTTCGTCGCTCGCGCGTCCCCTGATGGATACACGCTGGCGATGATTGGCGCCAGCGTGACGATCAATCCCGCGCTGCACGGCTCGAAGGTCGTCGATCCCGCGCGCGATTTCGCACCGGTGATCCAGTTGACGACGCAGCCGATCGTGCTCGTCGCCAACCCGTCGCTCCCCGCGACGACGATGGCGGACGTGATCGAGCTCGCGCGAAGCAAGCCGGGCGTGCTCGCGTATTCGACGCCGGGCATCGGCACGCCGACCCACATCGCCGCGGAGCTCGTTGCGCAGCGCGCGGGCATCTCGTGGCTGCACGTTCCGTACGCCGGATCGGGTCCGATACTGAAGGACGTGCTGTCGGGCGAAGTGCCACTGTCGTTCACGCTCCTCGGCGGCGCCGAGCCCTATCTGCGTGCCGGCCAGCTGAAGGCAATCGCTGTCACATCCGATCAACGGGTCACCGCATTGCTTGCGGTCCCGACGATTGCCGAAGCAGGATTGCCCGGCTACGAGATCACGTCATGGCACGGCGTCGTCGCGCCGGCAGGAACGCCGCCGATCATCATCGAGCGCCTGCAGGGCGCGCTGGCAACGATCCTCGCCGAACCCGACGTGGTGGCGCGGTTGCGGTCGCTCGGGATGGAAGCGGCCGGTGGTACGTCCGGCGCGTTCGCGGCGCGCATCGAGTCGGAGATGTCGCGCT
>Ga0207643_10000222_pt1 | contig 39922 bp, 25 predicted proteins | sample KBSMisM62_FD_184313 | JGI IMG/M metagenome (GOLD analysis project Ga0207643, IMG submission 184313) | Miscanthus rhizosphere microbial communities from Kellogg Biological Station, Michigan, USA - KBS Miscanthus M6-2 (SPAdes) (version 2) | ecosystem: Host-associated > Plants > Roots >... | reverse complement strand
TGCTGTGGGTTCTCCGGGACGTCTTGAACTTCAAAGGCACCAAGTTTGGGTGCGGCATCGGCCAGTGCGGCGCCTGCACCGTGCACGTTGGCGGCAGCGCAGTGCGCTCCTGCCAGACGCCGGTCTCGAAAGTGAGCGGCCGCGTCACGACGATCGAAGGGTTGTCGCCCGACGGGTCGCACCCTGTGCAGGTCGCGTGGCAGGAAATCGACGTGCCGCAGTGCGGTTATTGCCAGGCCGGTCAGATTATGTCGGCCGCTGCACTCCTCGCGCAGAAGCCGGTGCCGAGCGACGCGGAGATCAACACCGCGATGAACGGTAATCTCTGTCGGTGCGGAACTTACGTCCGCATTCGCGAGGCCATCCATCGCGCGGCGTCGCTTGGAACGCAGCGCTCGACGTCCACCGCCCAGCAGGGCGCTCAGCAGTAAAGGGAGGACGTTGTGACTGCGATACTCCTCGACCGACGTTCGTTCCTGCGTGTTACCGCCGTCGCGGGTGGCGGCATGATGCTGGCGCTTCACCTCGAGCCGGCAGAGCTCTTCGCGCAGGGTCCACCTCCTGCGACGTTCGATGCCCTCGCGTTCGTCACGATCAACGCCGATGGCACCGTCACGATCATGAACAAGAACCCTGAGATCGGGCAGGGCGTCAAGAACATGCTCCCGATGATCATCGCCGACGAGCTCGACGTCGACTGGGCCAGCGTGAAGGTCGAACAGGCCGCGGTTGACGGCACCAAGTTCGGCGCACAGTTCGCGGGCGGCAGCCTCTCGACGCCGATGAATTGGGATCCGCTGCGCCAGGTCGGCGCCGCGTGCCGTCAAATGATTCTTACCGCTGCCGCTCAGAAGTGGAGCGTCCCGGCAGGTGATTTGACGACGCGTTCAGGACGGGTGACGCATGCGGCGAGCAATCGCTCCGCGAGCTACGGCGAGTTTGCCGCCGATGCCGCGAAGATGCCTGTGCCCGTGCTGACGACGGTCAAGCTGAAGGATCCGAAGGACTATCACATCATCGGGACGAAGCAGAAGGGGCTCGACACAGCGGCCATCACGATGGGCAAGCCGGTGTTCAGCATCGACTTCACGCTGCCTGGGATGCTCTTCGCGGTCTACGAGAAGGCTCCCGTATTCGGCGCGAAGGTCGCGACCTCCAACGTCGACGACATCAAGAAGCTGCCCGGTGTGAAGCACGCGTTCGTCGTCGAAGGCGGGACCAATCTGCAGGAGCTCGTTGGCGGCGTGGCGATCGTGGCCGACAGCTGGTGGCTGGCAAACTCGGCACGTAAGCAATTGAAGGTCACGTGGGCGGCGCATCCCACGTCTTCGCAGAGCAGTGAAGGCTTCCAGGCCAAGGCTGACGAGCTCGGGAAGGGCGCGTACTCGAACAAGCTGCGCACCGACGGCGACGTCGACAAGGCGTTTGCGGGTGCGGCGAAGGTCATCGAAGCCGCGTACATGTATCCCTTCATTCCGCACTCACCGCTCGAGCCCGAGAACTGCGTCGCGCAGTTCAAGGACGGCAAGCTCGAAGTATGGGCGCCGAGCCAGACACCGCAGGCCGGTGTCGGCGTTGCCGCGCGGGCAGCCGGGGTCAAGGACCCCGACGTCACGCTGCACATGATGAAGGCGGGCGGTGGATTCGGTCGCCGCCTCACCAACGACTACGTGGCGGAAGCGTCCGCAATCGCGAAGCAGGTCCCCGGCGTCCCGATCAAGTTGTTGTGGACGCGCGAAGACGACATGCGGCACGAGATGTATCGACCGGGCGGGTATCACTACCTGAAAGGTGGTGTCGACGCGACCGGGAAGCTGGTCGCGTGGCGCAATCACTTCGTCACCTTCGGCGAGGGTAACCAGTACGCGCAGGCGGCGAACATCCCAGGCATCCAGTTCCCGGCGCTTTTCGTCCAGAACTTCGACTTCGGCGATTCGAAGATGCCACTGGGTGTGCCGACCGGTGCGCTGCGCGCACCCGGAAGCCACGCCTATTCGTATGTGTTCCAGGGCTTCATCGACGAACTCGCCTTTGCGGCCGGAAAGGATCCGGTGCAGTTCCGTCTCGACCTGCTCTCATCACAGGCGTATCCGGCGCCGGAACGCGGGGGTGATGGCTTCGATGCCGCGCGTATGACGGCGTGCCTGAAGCTGGTTGCCGAGAAAGCGGAGTGGACGAAGAAGCGTCCGCAGGGCACCGGGCTCGGCGTGGCGTTCCAATACAGTCACCGCGGATACTTCGCCGAAGTGGCGGAGGTGTCGGTCGACAACCTCAAACGCGTCAAGGTCAACAAAGTGTGGGTGGTGGCCGACATCGGCAGCCAGATCATCAACCCGATGCACGCCGAAAACCTGGTGCAGGGTGGCGTGGTCGAGGGCATCAGCCACATGATGCAGGAGGTCACGTTCAAGGACGGCGCGGCGGTGCAGAGCAACTTCAATAACGTGCCGTTGCTGCGTATGCCGCAGGCGCCGCAGGTCGAACTGACCTGGATCAAGTCGAACAACCCGCCGACCGGCCTTGGTGAGCCGTCGCTGCCACCGGCGCTGCCGGCCGTCGCGAACGCCATCTTCGCGGTCACTGGAACGCGCGTGCGCTCGCTCCCGCTGTCGAAGCACGGCTTCCGCTGGGCGTAAGCAGAAACTGCGCAACTCCCAACCTCCAACTCCCAACTCCCAACACCGACTTTGGGGGTTGGGAGTTTTTCTTTTCGGTTTTATGTAGTCACGCTGTTTGTCCCTGGGCCTTCCCCGCGCTCGCTAGGCTCGCCAGCAGGCGCCCGCTGGTATTGCAGTCCAGTCATCAGCGTTGACTTTCATTGATGTCTGACTCATAAATACCCAAATTGGGCTATACCCGAAATGTATGAGCCCTGTCGCTCATGCCAGGGTTGCCGGAGGGACGGTATGCGTCTGACGTCGATCGAGGAAGATTCTTCGTTCGTGCTCTTTCGGCGAGCATGCAGCGCGTTTGCGCTCGTCATGTTCGCGTTGCTCTTCCCTGCAACCAGCTATGCCCAGGCCACGCTTGCCGGCGCTGTTCGAGATTCATCCGGAGCGTTCCTGCCTGGCGTGACGGTAGAAACGTCCAGTTCGGCGCTCATCGAGAAGGTTCGTACCGCCGTCACCGACAGCACAGGCCAGTATCAGATCGTTGATTTGCGTCCTGGCACCTATGACCTCACGTTTTCCCTGTCCGGGTTCCGCACCGTCAGACGCGAGGGAGTCGAGGTTCGGGGAGCTGGCGTCATTACCATCAATGCCGAACTCAGTGTCGGCGGCGTCCAGGAAACGATCACCGTGACGGGTGAGACGCCCGTTGTTGAAACGCAGACGGTCCGTCGTCAAGCGATCCTCGAAAACAAGACCATCTCCGAACTTCCCGCGGCTCGCGGATACGGGGCGATTCTCGCTGCCATCCCCACCCTTCAGGGTGCCGGAGCGAATTCTTCGTCCTCGGTGAATCCGAGCTTCTTCACTGCGCATGGCGGACCCGGCAACGAGGGACGCGTCATGCTCGACGGCTTGAGCGTTGGTGCGGCGTTCAACGGCGGCGGTGTCTCTGGAAACGCCTACGACACGGCAAATGCGCAGGAAATGCAGGTGTCTATTTCCGGCTCGCTCGGCGAAGCCGAAATCGGCGGGCCGATGCTGAACATCGTGCCGAAGACTGGCGGTAACAACTTCTCGGGCACCGTGTTTGGAAGCGGTGCCGGCGAATGGGCGCAGGGCAGCAACATCGACGATGAGCTGCGGGCGTTCGGGATCACGGAGGCGGCCGCACTCATCAAGCTGTGGGATGTGAGCTTCGCGATGGGAGGACCAATCAAGAAGGACAAGCTGTGGTTCTTCGCCAATTACCGCGACTTCGGCAATCACACCGACATCCCCGGACTCTACGGGAATCTGTACGAGGGGGATCCAACGCACTGGGATTACGCGCCGAATCCGAATGTGAAGACGCGCACCGCGACGTCAAAGACGGTGACGTCCGTTCGCCTCACGACCCAGGCGACGCCGCGCAACAAGTTCAGCTTCTATTACGACTACCAGTGGGACTGCGATCAGGGGTCGCAAAGCCTGAAGGATGGATGCCGTACCAAGGGTGACGATTACAACTTCGGCACCGTCTTTGGTTCCGGATTCTCGTCTGAAGGCAATACCAACTTCTGGGACGCGCGCGAGATCATCTCGCAGGTGACCTGGTCGTCGCCCGTCACGAACAAGCTTCTTCTTGAAGCCGGCTACGCCACGTTCGTGAGCCGCTGGGGCTGGCAACCGCAGCCAGGGATGATCACAAACCTGGTCAACATGACGACGGTCGTGCCGACGTTCCGCGTCTATCGCGGCGCCTACAACATCCTCGACAACTCCCAGAATCCGAACACCTGGCGGGCGTCGGCAAGCTACGTCACCGGCGCGCACAACATGAAGTTCGGATACCAGGGGGCGTATCACATCGAGGAGACCACCGACCTCGCGAACGACGCGCAGATGGCGTTGACCGACCTCGGGTTCCTCGTACCCGGGTTGTACTCGGCCGAAATCCGTATCGCGCCGTGGCAACAGAGCAACCGGACGGAGTATCACGCGTTCTACGCGCAGGATCAGTGGACGCTGGGCCGTATGACATTGCAGGGCGCGCTCAGATATGACCGCGCATGGAGCTGGTTCCCGGCGGACCATAACGGAGCGCCACAGGCCTCGCGATGGAATGCGGCGCCGATCACGTTCCCGCGCACCGATGGCGTGACCGGCTACAACGACATCACGCCACGAGGCGGGTTTGCCTACGACGTGTTCGGCAACGGCAAGACGTCGTTGAAGGTGAACGTCGGCAAGTACCTGCAGAGTGCGAATAATCAGGAGAACTACACGATCAGCAATCCGGCACTCGATGGCCGCAACGGACGACGAGGCCCGAATTTTCAGACGGCGGCTTCACGGGTGTTCATCGATTTCAATGGCAATCACGATCCGGATTGCAACATGCTCGACCCGAACCCGAACGGTGAATGCATCTCTCCGCTCGGAAACTTCGCGAACCCGAATGCGTTGACGATCGTCAACCCCGACGTCCTGCACGGCTGGGGAGTGCGCCCGTATGACTGGCAATGGGGCGTCTCAGTGCAGCAGGAAATCTTCCCGCGGACTTCCCTGGAGGTCAGTTACAACCGCCGCTGGTTCAACAATTTCTTCGTCAACGACAACATCAACCTGTCGCCGTCGGACTTCGATCGGACGACGATCACGGCGCCGACCAACTCGAAGCTTCCGGATGGCGGCGGATTCCCTGCGACGTACATGTTGCCCAAGCCTACGGCGAACCCGGCGATCCAGAACCGGTACACGTTCGCCAGCGACTACGGTGACTGGACCAACTACTGGCACGGCGTCGATGCGACGGTCAACACCCGACTGCAGAACGGATTGACGCTCCAGATCGGATCGAGCACGGGCCGCGCGGTGACTGACAACTGCGAAGTGGCGGCGCAGGTACCCGAGCTGTTCAACCCTGCACTGACCAACCCATCGCCGTTTACGACGAGCGTCTTCCAGCAGGTGGACTCGTGTCACAAGGCCGAGTCATGGCAGACGCAAGTGCGTGGCTTTGCGTCGTACGTGATTCCAAGGATCGACGTGCTGGTCAGCAGCATCATGCGATTCCAGCCCAACGCGACGTTCGGCGTTGGTGCCACGCCTGAGGGAAACAGCACGGGGCTGTCGGCGAACTACGTGCTGCCAACCGGTCAGCAGGTCAACCTGTTATTGCCTGGAAAGGAATATGCGGACCGCATCAATCAGGTCGATCTCCGGGTCGGAAAGCTCTTCAACATCGGAGGCACACGTACGAACGTCGCCATCGATCTGCTGAATCTCTTCAACGCCAACACCGGCACAATGTTCCAGCAGAACTATGGAGACGGGACCCAGTACCTGCAGCCGACGCAAATCCTCAACCCTCGCTTCGTCCGGTTCAACGTGACGATGGACTTCTGAGCCACATGGTGCGAGGGTGCGACGGGCCGACGGTGCGACGGTCCGGTACGACGGGGCGAGGTGCAATGGTCTGACCGGACCATCGCACCTTCGCACCGGACCATCGCACCCGACCATCGCACCCTCGCACTTTCGCACCGTCGCACCGCTGAGAACTCCTTTCACGAGAAGCATTACCGAACCGCAATAGTCAGCGGCCGCAATCCATCCCGCCGTATCCCCGCGATTCAAACCGCTGAATCTATCCGGGTTTTCACGGAGGAATCGCTCGATTCGTGGGTAATCCGAAACTACTAGCCGGGCACATTGTTTGCCTCCGTAGGGCTAACCCGATCGGGTAGTGTCACCCGGTCCCAGTCAAGATGACCTTTCAGGCGGGAGTAAGGTGCATGCGAGTCAGGATCGTTCGTTGTCTTGCCGTTGTGGCCTTGATGGCCTTGATGCCATCACTTGCGCACGCGCAGTCGTCTATCACCGGCACGATTCGGGACGCCTCGGGCGCGGTTCTGCCAGGCGTCACGGTCGAAGCCGCTAGTCCAGTCCTCATTGAGAAAGTGCGCTCAACGGTGAGCGATGACACCGGTGTATATCGGCTCACGGAACTGCTGCCCGGCACCTACAGCTTGACGTTCACGCTGCCGGGGTTTGCGACTGTCACGCGACCCGGCGTCGAGATTACGGGTTCTGGTGTCATCACGATCAACACGGACATGCGTGTTGGTCAGTTGCAGGAAACGATCACGGTCACCGGCGAAACTCCAATCGTCGACGTGCAGAGCACTCGGCGGCAGCAGGTGATCTCCGATTCGACGCTGAATGCGCTTCCGGCAACGCGCGGGTACAACGCCCTCGTCTTCCTCGTACCTTCCGTGACGGGCGGCAGTAATCAGATCGACCTGATGCCCGCGATGCGCATCTTCTACAGCCACGGCGGGCGCGGCAACGAAGGGCGTACCTACGTCGACGGACTCAGCACGGGTTCCGCATTCAACGGCGGCGGCGCCTCGGGCTACATCATCGACACCGCCAACTCCCAGGAAATGCAGCTCACGCTCTCGGGTGGCCTTGGCGAGACGGAGATGGGCGGCACCTCAGTCAATTTCATCCCGAAGACCGGCGGCAACACGTTCTCCGGCCAGGGCTTCTTCAGTACAGCGGGTAAATGGTCGCAGGGGAACAACATCGATGACGAGCTGCGCGCTAAGGGACTGAGTCAGCCCGCTGCTCTCTACAAGAACTGGGATGTGCAGGGCTCCCTCGGTGGGCCGATCCTTCACGACAAACTGTGGTTCTTCGGGAACTACCGCGACTTCGGATCGCATGACGACATCCTGGGCATGTGGGGCAACCTGAATGCCGGGAATCCAAACGCGTGGAACTACGTCGCGGATCCAAACCTCAAGTCGCGCAACGCGGTTTCGCGGACGGTGACTGCGCTCCGTCTGACGTCACAAGTCACGCCGCGTAACAAGGTCGGCTTCTTCTTTGACAACCAGCTGGCGTGCGACGGCTCGACGCTGACGACAGATCCCGGCGGATGCCGTTCCCGCGGATCTGACTGGGTTGCCAGCGGCACCACGTCAATTGCGCCTGAAGCCGCGAGCGGTGCGCAGGGCACGGCGGGCGGCGCGTTCGGTTATGCCGACTCGTGGCAGCGCGTCATGCAGTCAACGTGGAGTTCCCCAGCGACCAACAAGCTCCTGCTCGAGGCGGGCGTCTCGACCTACATCAGCAAGTGGGGATGGATGGAGCAACCGGGCGCGATCCTGAATCTGAACCAGGTCCAGGAGCAGGCAGCGCAGAGCGGGACGTTCGCTGACGGCACGCCATGGAGCATGCCCGCGAATCTCATCTATCGCGCGCTCGACTGGAACTTCAACAACATGCAGAACCCGACGACGTGGAAGGCGTCGGCTTCGTATGTCACCGGCGCGCACAGCATGAAGATTGGGTACGTTGCGGCGTATAACCGGACGGACAACCTGAATCACTACAACCAGACGCGCGTGAACTACCGGTTCCTGAACGGCGTGCCCAACCAGCTGACGATGAACCTCGGCGACTTCATGATCAAGGACCGGAGCCAGTACCACAGCGTCTACGCGCAGGACCAGTGGACGCTCAACCGGCTGACGTTGCAGGGCGCTATCAGGTACGACCGCGCATGGAGCTGGTCGCCCGAGGGGCAGGGCGCGGATGGAACGGACAAATTCCGTCCTACGCCAGTGTCGTTCCCGTATACGGTCGGCGTTCCCGGCTTCAATGACATCAGCCCGCGCATGGGCGCGGCGTACGACGTTCGGGGCAATGGCAAGACGTCGCTGAAGGTCAACCTGGGGCGCTATCTGCAGCCAGCAAACAACCAGGATCGCTACACGCTGATGAACCCGGCCGGCGCAACGCGTTTCCAGCGCACGACGAACCGAACGTGGAATGACCGAGGTGGCCTCGGAATCAACGGTGACTACATCCCGCAGTGCGACCTGATGAACCCGGCCGCCAACGGCGAATGCGGTCCGTGGCAGCAGACTGCCTTCGGACAGGCTCTGTCCGCTGCCCCGATCAATCCCGCCATCCTCGAGGGCTGGGGTGTGCGTCCGTCGGATTGGCAGTTCGGCGCCTCCGTGCAGCACGAAATCCTGCCGCGGACGTCCGTTGAGGTTGGCTACTATCGTCGTTGGTTCCAGGGCTTCCTGGTCACCGATAATCTGGCCTCCACGGCCGCTGACTACGTGCCCTACACGATCACGGCACCGCAGAACCCATCGCTCCCGGGCGGTGGCGGGTATCAGGTGACGGGTCTCAACCCGACCGCCAACTTCTCGGCCGCGACCAACTACACGACCTTCGCCAGCGACTATGGCAACCAGTACCAGTACTGGCACGGTGTGGACGTCAACGTGAACTCGCGTTTGAAGAATGGGCTCGTCATCCAGGGCGGCACGAGCACGGGACGCGGCGTCAGGGACATGTGCGAAGTCACGGCCAAGGTCCCTGAGGCACTCTTTATAAGCACGGCGATCGGCGCGCCGCCCGTTTGGCAGCCGCCGTCGTCGTGCCACGTCACCGAGCCATGGCTGACGCAGATCCGCGGCCTCACGACCTATGTCATTCCGAAGGCTGACGTGCAGTTGGCGGCGAGCTTCCAGTTCAAGCCGGGCACCCTCGGTCTCGGCGGCAACGACTCAGCCAGCAATGGGCAATCGGTCAACGCGAACTACACGGTGACCAACGCGATTGCCGGCATTCCGCTGCTCAATAACCAGCAGTCGGTGAATCTGTTGTTGCCGGGGCAGCTATACGGCGACTACGTGCGACAGGTCGATCTCCGCGTCGGCAAGATCCTGCGTTTTGGTCGCACCAGAACCCTCGCTGCGATCGATATCTACAACCTGTTCAACGCGAACCCAGGTCTGACCTATCAGCAGACGTTCACCGGGAACGGTGCCACCTGGTACAACCCGTCGACGCTGTTGATGCCGCGCTTCGTGCGCTTCAACATGACGGTCGACTTTTAATCAGCATGGCGGGTCCAAAGAGCAGGACCCGCCCTACGCAGCGTCGGCCGGGTCTTGTTGTGGAGAGCCGGCAAGACTGAGGGCGGACCTTTTGAGGGTCCGCCCTTTTCCTGTACGCTTCTTCAGATGCTCATCCGACTGGCCCTCGTGGTCCTCGCCGCGGTGACGATGGTGTCGTGCGGCGGAAGTAAGGCTCCGGCGACGACCACGACAACGTCGACCGCGCAGGATGAGTCGTATTTCGTCGAACAGGCAGCGGCCGCCGGCATCGACTTCGTGCATTTCAACGGGATGTCGGGTGAGTACTACTATCCCGAGATCATGGCGCCCGGCGTCGGATTGTTTGATTTCGACAACGACGGCGATCTCGATTTGTACCTCGTGCAGAGCCAGATGCTCGGGAAGGGCAAGACGATCAAGGATGCGCTGTTTCCACCGAAGGGGCCGCTCAAGGATCGTCTGTATCGCAACGACCTCACAGTTGGTGCCGACGGCAAGAAAACGCTGCATTTCACGGACGTCACCGAGCAGGCGGGCATCAATATCCAGACCTACGGAATGGGTGTGGCGGCTGCGGACGTGGATAACGACGGCTTCGTCGACATCTATCGCACCGGGCTGACTGAAGGCGTTCTGCTGCACAACAACGGGAACGGCACTTTTACCGACATTACGGCGAAGAGCGGGACCGCGAACAAGGGCGGCTGGGGCGTCTCGGCCGCCTTCGTCGACATCGATCGCGATGGATGGCTGGATCTCTTCGTCGGTAACTATCTCCTGTACAGCGTGGAAGGTGACATCGATTGCCTGTCAGTGACGGGGCAACACGATTACTGCCCGCCGAACAGCTATCGCCCCCAACCGAGCAAGCTTTATCGCAACAAGGGTGACGGTACGTTCGTTGACATCACCAAGACGGCGCTCGTCGGTGGCGCATACGGTCCGGCACTTGGCGTGTCCACGGCAGACTTCAACAACGACGGCTGGATGGATATCTACGTCGGCAACGACGGCATGCCCAACCAACTCTGGATCAACCAGAAGAACGGGACGTTCAAGGACATGGCGTTCCTCAACGGCGCCGCCGTGAACGGGCAGGGCAACTCGGAAGCCAGCATGGGCGTCGATGCTGGTGACTACGACAACGACGGCGACGAGGACATCTTCATCACCAACTGGCTCGCGCAGATGAACATCCTCTACCAGAACCAGGGAAACGCCGTGTTCGAGGATCGCAAGGCGGCTTCCGGGCTCGGTGCGCCCAGTCTGGCCAAGACAGGTTTCGGTACCGCCTGGCTCGACTTCGACAACGACTCGTGGCTCGATCTGATGACGCTCAACGGCAGCGTCTCGATGATCGAGGCGCAAGCGCGCGCGAAGGATCCGTTTCCGTTGAAGATGCTCAATCAGCTCTTTCGCAATCTCGGAAACGGCCGGTTCGAGGACGTCTCGGCGCGTGGCGGCGAGCCATTCAAGCTCCTCGATGTGAGCAGGGGAGCAGCCTTCGGCGATATCGATAACGACGGCGACGAAGATGTCGTCGTCGGCACGGCGAACGGGCCGACGCGCTTGTTCATCAACAACGTCGGCAACAAGAATCACTGGCTCGGTCTTCGGCTGATCGGCGTCGGCGGTCGAGACATGATCGGCGCGCGCGTATCGATCGTCCGTCCGTCCGGCCCGACGATCTGGCGCCGCTCGCGGTCAGACGGCAGCTATGCCTCCGCCAACGATCCGCGCGTGCTCGTCGGGCTGGGGACGTCCACGGCCCCGGTCACCGTTCGGGTGCAGTGGCCTGATGGGAAAATGGAGGAGTGGGCCGATCAAGCCATCGATCGCTGGACCACGCTGAAGCAGGGCAGCGGCAAGTGATGCTCGTCAACTCCCAACTCCCAAAGGTCCAGTTCCCAAGGCCATCAACATGGCGGTTGGCGAGGTTCGCAAGATTGGGAGTTGGGAGTTGGAAGTTGGGAATTGTCATAGTTCTTCCGCTCCTCGGTGGATGCAGTGCGTCGAGCAAACCGTCGAGCCCACCTCCACCGCAGATGCTCGACGTGACGCTGCCGGATCTCTCTCGTATGGATCCGTCAGTTCAAGAGCAGGTGAAGCAGGGCTACCAGTCGATGCTCGAGACGGTCAAGAAGCCGGGAGCTTCCGCTGAGGAGCGGGGGCGCGCGTACGGCGGCGTTGGGATGCTGCTGCAGGCAGGCGAGTACTACGATGCCGCGGAGCCCGCCTACCTGAACGCGCAGGTCTTGATGCCGCAGGAGCCGCGCTGGCCGTACTTTCTCGCCCACCTCTACAAGAGCGAAGGCAACACAGCCAAATCGATCGATGCATTCAGTCGCGTGCTGCAAATTTCACCGAACGATGTCCCCACATTGATCTGGCTGGGCCGCGGTTACCTCGATCAGGGCGAAGCGGAAAAGGCGGAGCCTCTTTTCGAGCGCGCACGCCAGCTGGCGCCGATGGCCCCGTCGGTGCTCGTCGGCCTGGGCCAGGCAGCGCTGGCGCGGCGCGATTTCGCGCGCGCAGCCTCGACTCTCGAAGAGGCGCTCAAGATCGATCCCGGTCTGCAGAGCGTGCACTCACCGCTCGCGATGGCGTATCGCGGACTTGGAGAGACGGCGAAGGCCGAGGAGCACCTCAGGCTCTGGAAGAACACTGAGGTACTGGTACCCGATCCGTTTCGCCGGGAACTCGACCTGGCGCTCGAAAGCGGATTGTCGTACGAGCTGAGAGGCGTGCGCGCGCTCGAGTCGCGCGACTTCAAAGCGGCGGAGGGATTCTTCACGAAGGGCGTCGACATCACGCCGGGGTCGTCGTCGCTCGGGCGATCGCTGCGTCACAAGCTTGCGACCTCTTTGTACATGCAGGGCGACGTGCGCGGCGCGGTGAAGTGGTTCGAAGAAACGCTGCGGATGGCGCCGCCCGATGGCATCGACGAGACTGCGGCCAAGGCGCACTACAGCCTCGGTGTGTTGATGGCCTCGAGCGGACGAGGCCAGGAGGCCATCAACCATCTCTCGGCCGCCGTGCGCTTCAGCCCGAACTACGTCGAAGCGTATCAGGCGCTCGCCGACGCCCTGCGACGAAGTGGTCGAGTTGAACAGTCGATGACGCAGTACGCCGAAGCCCTCCGGATCAATCCGAAATCGCCGGATGCGCGATTTGGGTACGGCATGGCGCTCGTCCGCCTCGGCCGCTATCGTGAGGCGCGTGACTGGTTCGACGAGGCGTCACGCACCCATCCTGACCGCCCGGATTTCCAGTTCGCGCTCGCTCGCCTGCTCGCTGCGGCTCCTGACGATCAAGTGCGCGATGGGCAACGGGCGCAGGCCATCACAGAGCGTCTCCTGCAGTCGGGCAAGACAATCGATCTTGGCGAGACGATGGCGATGGCGCTTGCGGAACGAGGCCAGTTCGCCGAAGCGGTTGCGATCCAGCGGTCGCTCATCGAGGCGTCGATTCGCCAGGGATTGAACCCGGTCACGAAACGCCTGACGGTAAATCTGCTGCGTTACGAACGCCAGCAGCCGTGCCGGATGCCATGGGCCAGCGACGACCCGATTCACTCCCCCGGGCCAGAAGTCGATCCCGGACTTCGCGCCTCGGTGTCCGGAACCAACTGAAACATCGATCCGGCCGCCGGAGGTCGTGTCAAAACAGACATTATTGACAGTGAATCGACGCGATCAGACATTTGTGTCTGTCCCGTCGGTGATCCTTTTCATTTTTCCTCATCTAGAATGAGCCCCGCTCGAGCGTTCCTCACCCCCGAGGACGCCCGCCCTGAGAGGTGAGTGAATGGTGAATCCAGCTGACACTGCGTGGATGTTGATCGCAACAGCCCTGGTCCTGTTGATGACGCCAGCACTGGCGTTCTTCTACGGCGGACTGGTTCGCAGCAAGAACGCGCTGAACACGATGATGATGAGTTTCATCTCGTTGGGGTTCGTGGGCGTGCTGTGGGCGTGTGTTGGGTATTCACTCGCGCTGACGACGGGCAACAACTGGCTGGGTGATTTGTCGCTCGCGTTCCTCAATGGTGTCGGGCTCGAAGCCACGGGCGCTGTCTTGCCCATCACGATTCCGCACGCGCTGTACATGGCGTTTCAGGCGACGTTCTGCATCATCACTGCTGCCCTCATCTCCGGCGCCATTGTCGAGCGGATGAGATTCACGCCCTATCTCCTGTTCATCTGTCTGTGGTCCGTGATCGTTTATGCGCCTATGGCGCACTGGGTCTGGGGTGGTGGATGGTTGGCCGACATGGGCGCGTGGGATTTCGCAGGAGGGACAGTCGTGCACGTCAACGCGGGTGCCGCAGCTCTGGTTGCCGCGATAGTCGTCGGCCGCCGTTCAGACTACGGTCACGCGTCGATCCTGCCGCATAACATTCCGACAGTATTGCTGGGAGCCGGTCTTCTCTGGTTTGGATGGTTTGGCTTCAACGCCGGCAGCGCTCTGGCCGCAAGTCCAATCGCTGGTCTCGCGTTTGTCACGACGATGCTGGCGCCCGCCGCGACGCTGGTCGTCTGGACGTTCCTCGACATGATGCGCTCGGGCAAGCCAACCGCGGTAGGAGCCGCGACCGCGATCGTGGTTGGACTGGTTGCCATTACTCCGGCCGCAGGGTTTGTGAGTCCCATGAGCGCGGTCCTCTTGGGAGGCATCGCGGCGGTGCCGAGCTACCTGGCCTTGATCATTCGGGCAAAGACATCTTTGGACGACTCGCTCGATGTCGTTGCGGCACACGGAGTGGGCGGGACGGTTGGTGCGATCCTGACTGGTGTTTTTGCGGACAAAGCGCTGAACACGGTCTTTGACGGAGCGCTGCACGGCAATCCAGCTCAAGTCGGTATCCAGGCGGCTGCGGTGGCGACGGCCATTGTGTACAGCGGCGGCATGAGTTTCATCCTGCTCAAGGTGATTTCTCTATTTATGCCGCTTCGAGCCACTTCGGCGGACGAGGCGACCGGCCTCGACGTGACGATGCACGGCGAGGAAGCGTACTTGGGCATCACTGAATAACAGTGTCATTCGACGGTCTCCGGGTACTCGTTCTTGAAAGCCGCCGAGCTCGCGAGCTGGCAACGCTGGTGACCACATACGGAGGGGAGCCGATCTCCGCCCCCTCCATGCGCGAAGTACCGCTCGAGTCGAATATAGAGGCGGTGGCGTTTGCCGACGGGCTCGCGCGTGGCGAGTTCGACCTCGTCATTCTCATGACCGGCGTCGGGACGCGTGCCCTGATCGCAACCATCGAACAGGTTCGCGGCAGTCGCGACAGCTTCATCGACGCATTGAGACGTTCGAGAATCGTCGCTCGTGGCCCGAAGCCCGTCGCGGCATTACGGGAGTTTCAGGTTCCGATGTGGGCGACCGCGCCGGAGCCCAATACGTGGCGGGAGATCCTTTCGACACTCGACAGTCGTTCCAGCGAGCTGTCGCTGCAAGGGCTGCGAGTCGCGGTTCAGGAGTACGGCGTGTCGAACCCGGACCTTCTTGCGGGGCTTCGCGAGCGAGGAGCTGTCGTGACGGCCGTGCCTGTCTATCAATGGGCGCTGCCCGAAGATCTGGAACCGCTTCGTGCCGCGTGCCGTACGCTTTCAGAGGGCAAGATCGACGTGATCCTCTTCACGACAGCAACACAGGTGGTGCACTTGCTCAGCGTGGCCGAGTCGCTGGGCCTCGGGCGCGCCGTCATCGACGGCATCAAGAAGGCGGTTGTCGCTTCTGTTGGTCCGACGACGTCAGAGGAGTTGCGGGAACGCGGTACGGATCCCGATTTGGAAGCGTCTCACCCGAAGATGGGTTTTCTTGTGCGCGAGGCGTCCGAACGTGCGACCGAACTTCTAAAAGCCAAGCGAGCTCGTACCTAACGAGCTAGCGCCCGGCTCTTGTGATGCGTCCTCCAGGCGTGCGCCGTAAGAACTCAGCGCCCACGAGGAGGTCAACCACGCCACGACATGCCGTGGGTTCGAGGCCCCAGAGACGTGCGGCCTGCGCTTCAGTGAGCTGCAGGCCAGGCATCTCGTTGAACTCACCGCGAACACGCTCGATGAGTCTGCCTAGTTCTTCTTTGCGAATCGCCGTACCGGGAGTCATGGGGCGGCTCTGGTGCAAGACACACGCCGCGGCACCATCCTCACCACCACCGAAAAGTCCAATGATCTTGCGATGCGATGAATATCGAGGTGGCGTGCGGTTCTACAAAGTGTGCAGAGTGAGAGCTGTGAGCTTACAAGTTTGTTGGACTCGCGCTGCGGGTCTGAGTTCGTGATGATTCGTTGCGACGTCAGAATAAGAAGTTTGCACCGACAAGCGCGAAAAACTACTCACGCGAGCTTGCGAAGCTTTCTTCCAACAGCCAACCCGAGATGATAAGCGCCTTCCTGCTGAAGCCACACATGGCGCGCGTGATTGTCGGCGAGCTCCACGATCAGGGCGCGTTGATCTTCCGGGAGCGCCGAGGCGATCTTCTCGACCAGTTGCTCCTGCCGTTGGATGTCGACCGGCGCGAAGAGCTCGTCTTCGTGGATTGCCTGGAGCAGGTTCTCGTACTCCGTCTCGCACTGTTCCTCCGCGTCGGAAAACGACGGAACGTGTCGCAAGTAGCCTTCCTGCTCCAACTTGGACGCGCACAGATTTGCCAGTTCAAGGAGTTCGTCAGAAGTCGGCATAGGAGATTGATCTTAGCAACCTGGCTACCCGGCAACCTAGCTACCCAGCTACCCAGCTACCCAGCTACCCAAGTGATGTCCTGCTCACAACCGCGGTCCATTCGTGAGCTATGAGTAGAGGATGCCGCTTCCATATCTCCACTACGACGTCTTTACCGGCGAGGCGCTCGTTGGCAACCAGCTCGCCGTCTTCACTGATGCGCGTGGACTGGATACGTCGAAGATGCAACGCCTCGCTCGAGAAATGAACTTCTCGGAGAGCACATTCATCCTGCCCCCGGAACGGTCAGATACCGACATTCGCATGCGCATCTTCACGCCGATGAACGAGATGCCAATGGCGGGGCATCCGACCATCGGAAGCACCTTCGCGCTCGCGTACAGCGGTGTCATTCGTCCGGGCGCCGCGCGATTCGTGTTCGGTCTCAACATCGGACCTGTGCCCGTCGACCTCGAGTGGAATGGCGACGGACTTCGTTTCGCATGGATGACGCAGTCAACGCCGGCCTTCGGACGCATCATCGACGATCGAGCCGCCGTGGCCGCAACACTCGGGCTGGCGGCAGATGATCTGGCCCCGAACCTGCCGGTGCAGGAGATCTCGTGCGGGGTGCCGTTTCTGTTCGTGCCAATTCGCGACCGGCGAGCCGTCGATCGAGCGATGAGTGACGCTGCCGCCTTTCGCCGGTTCATGAGCGCGGCCGGACTGGAGCTTGCGATTTTTCTCTTTTCGATCGATCCGGCCGGATCGGCCGAGACGGTATACAGTCGGATGTTCGCCCCGGAGTTCGGTATCGTAGAGGATCCCGCCACCGGCGGCGCCAGCGGACCACTTGGTTGTTACCTCGTCCACTATGGTCTCGTGGAAGGAGGGGCGGCGCAGCGAATGATCAGTCTGCAAGGTGCAGCCATGGGTCGCAGCAGTCGCATACACATCGCCATCGACGGCAATCGGGACGAGATCCGTCGAGTACGCGTCGGCGGCCAGGCCGTGCTCGTCGGGCGCGGGGAGTTGCTCGTGTGATCTCGCTCTCCAGCGTCAGCAAACAGTACGGACGTCAGGTCCTGTTCGTAGACGCATCCTTCCAGTTGAACCCTGGAGAGAAGGTCGGGCTCGTCGGTCCCAACGGCGCAGGCAAGACGACGCTCTTTCGAATGATCGTGGGCGAAGAGTCTCCAGACGAGGGGGACGTGTCGGTGCCGAAAAGGACCACGATCGGCTACTTCCGGCAGGACGTCGAAGAGATGTCAGGGCGATCGGTGCTCGACGAAGCGATCGCGGGAAGTGGCCGGCTTGGCATCCTGCATCACCAGCTCGAAGCACTGCAGCACGACATGACGGACCCGGCCAAGGCGGACGACATGGACCGCATCCTGGCCCGCTTCGGCGAAGTGCAGGAGGAGTACGAGCATCTGGGTGGCTATGGCCTCGAGGCGCAGGCGCGGGAAGTGCTCCATGGGCTCGGCTTCGACGATCGTCGCATCGACGCCGACGTGGGCCTGCTCTCGGGTGGGTGGAAGATGCGTGTGGCGATGGCGCGCGTGCTCCTTGGCGCGCCCGACGTCCTGCTGATGGACGAGCCGACCAATCACCTCGATATCGAATCGATCGTGTGGCTCGAAGAATTTCTCAAGTCCCGTGCCGGTGCGTTGCTCATGACCTCCCACGATCGCGAGTTCATGAACCGCGTGGTCACGAAGATCGCGGAGATCGACGGCGGCGAGATCACGGCGTATTCGGGCAACTACGATTTCTACGAGCGCGAACGCGCCATCCGCGAGGCCAATCGCGAGGCGGCGTATGCACGGCAGCAGGCGATGCTCGCCAAGGAGCAGCGCTTCATCGAGCGCTTCTCGGCGCATGCCGCCAAAGCGGCACAGGTCCAGAGCCGGGTCAAGGCGCTCGAGAAGATCGAAAAGATCGAGCTGCCGAAGAAGCGGCGGGTCGTTCGATTCGATTTCCGCCAGCCGCCGCGATCCGGCGACCAGGTCGCCGTGCTCGAAGGCGTCTCAAAGGCGTACGGCGACCGCGTCGTTCACGATGGCCTCAGCATGACGATCAGACGCGGCGAGCGGTGGTGCGTGATGGGGCGGAACGGCGCCGGGAAGACGACTCTGCTTCGCATGGTGGCTGGCGTGCTGGCGCCCGACTCAGGTCAGATCGCCCTGGGTGCCAGCCTGAAGACGGGGTACTTCGCCCAGCAGGCGCTCGACCTGCTCGATCCCGAGCTGACGATCGAGGAGCAGCTGCAGAAAGATTTTCCCGACGAGTCGATCGGCGTGCTCCGGAACCTCGCCGGAGCGTTTCAGTTCTCGGGTGATGACATCGACAAGAAAATTCGCGCGCTCTCGGGTGGAGAGAAAACGCGGCTCGTGATTGCGCGCATGCTGCTCGACCCACCGAACTTCCTCGTCCTCGACGAGCCGACCAACCACCTCGATCTCTTCACGAAAGAGATGCTCATCGAAGCGCTGAAGGAGTTCGAGGGCACGATGCTCTTCGTGTCGCACGACCGTGCCTTTCTGCGCGGTCTCAGCAATCGAGTCGTGGAGTTGGGTGGGGAGAGCGGCCTCGAACCCGAGCCGCACCTCTATCCGGGGTCATACGTCGAGTACGTCGCTCGCACTGGCCACGAAGCGCCGGGCGTCCATTCGTAACTCGGGACTCGGGATCCGGGACTTGGGATCCGGGACCAGGATGTCAAGGCGGGTCTTCAGACCCGCCTTGATGTACCCGATCGCTTCGACGGCAGGTCTAAAGACCCGCCGCTACGCTCTGAAATTGCCCGCACACCCCCGAGCGAGAACTGCGCGATGTGCTGCGCCATCAGATCCAGCTCGCGCTCGTTCATCGACTTGGGCCTCAATGCCGCGACGGGATGCGACAGGAGCGCCAGGCATTGCGCCTGCACGCTCATCGCGCAGCGCTCGACGCGCGGATCGTTCGTTTCGCAGTTGAACATCGACGCGAGCACCTCGCGGAGGTATGCCATTCGCGGCTGCACCACCTTTTTCATCACCACATCGAGCGCTGGCGTCGGGTCGGACAGCTCTCGCATCATCAGCTGATGAATCCAGCTGTCGCGAGCAGCGACGACCCGTTTCAGGAAGATCGAGATATAGACAGCCAGCTGGTCATCGGCTGAGCGGCCCGATCCCGCTTCGCGAATCGAGTCCGTCGTCGATTGCATCGTTATGATCGCCGAGCGGACGACCTCGTCGTAGAGGCCCTTCTTGCCGCTGAAGTGATAGTTCACCGCCGCGACGTTGGCGCGGGCACTCTTGCAGATTTCGCGAATCGTGACTTTCGAGAAGCCGCGTTCGGCAAACAGCCGTTCCGCTGTCGAGAGCAGGCGCTCACGCGTTTCTTTATCGTGCCCCTGCATGGATCAAAGAGTGCGTTTGAAGAGGGCCGTGGCAGCCGTCATCGCAAGCGTGGAGAAGATGACGAGGAAGAGCAGGTCGTACGAGATCGCATCGAACCCGGTGTTCTTGAGCAGCAGGCTCTTGAACGCGTGGACAGAATAGGTGAACGGATCGACGACGGCGATGCCCTGCATCCAGCCGGGAAAGCCGGCCTGCGGATAGACGGCCCCGCTGGGAAAGTAGAGCACCGTGTTGAGAACGCCGAACGTGGCCCTGGGCAGCAGCGGGTCGGTCACGCGCACCATCAAGAGAAACATCAGGCTGATCAACGCGAACGCCGTCAGGCTGATGACGATGAGCATGCGGAACAAGCGCATCGGGTCGAGCGGATTCGGCACGCCGGCGATCAGCGAGCCGATGACCGTAATCACGGCGCCGGCGAGGACCGCTTTGATCGTGCCGGACAGATTGAAGCCGGCGACCAGCTCCAGCTTGGTGATCGGCGTGACCAGGTAGCCTTCGTGCAACCCGCGCGCCTTGTCGTCAATGAAGATGATGCCGCCGCCGATCATCACCATCATGAAGATCGACATGGTGATCGAGCCGGGCAACAGGTACTGAATATACGGGACGTACGGATAGACCTCGACGACATCGAGGGACGCGACCGGCGTGACACGCTGCACCGTCACCGGCGTGTTGAATGCGCTGACCAGCGAGTTCACCGTGCCCGCCAGCGTGGCCGAGACGAACGTGTCGGTGTTGTCCGAGATGAGGGCGACGCGCGGCTGCTGATCGTTCAAGGTCCGTCGCGAGAAGTCAGGCGGAATTTCCAGCACCCCGTTGACGAGGCCGTTTCGGAGATCGCTCAGCGCCCGCCCCGGGTCGGCATATTCGAGCAGGTCGAGCGTTCGCGCACCGGCCGACACGGCGCCCGCCAGCTCGCGCATCTTCACGGCTGGAACGCCGTGATCCTGATCGACGATCGCCAGCCTGAGATGCTTGACGTTGCCGCCGAAGGCGTAGCCGAGCACGATCAGCTGCAGCAACGGAAAGATCATCGACATGACGATCAGCATTGGGCTGCGGCGGAACCGCCGCAGCTCTCGTTCGATGATGGCCAGAGTACGGTGCATGACTGATCGCTATCGCCTCATCACGAATGGGCTGTCCATCGCGGATGGTGCCTGGAGCGCGTCGCGAAGATCGTGCCCGGTGTAGTGCACGAACACGTCATCGAGGGAGACGGTCTCCGCTTCGCGACCGGGAATCGACGCCTTGAGCGCGCGCGGTGTATCGAGTGCCACCAGCTTGCCGTGATCGACGATGGCGATGCGGTCGCACAGCTTGTCGGCCTCGTCCATGTAGTGCGTGGTGATGAGGACGGTCAGATCGCGCTGCGACTTGATCCGCTGCAGCATCGTCCACACCGCGGTGCGCGACACCGGATCAAGGCCGGTCGTGGGTTCGTCGAGGAAAAAGACGCGTGGCTCGTGCACCAGCCCGCGCGCGATCTCGACGCGGCGACGCATGCCGCCTGACAGATTCTTCACCGGCTTGTCGGCCCATTGGGTCAGCTCGACCGCTTCGAGCAGTTCCGCAATCAGCCGTGTGCGCGTCTCGCGCGGGACGCCATACAGCTTCGCGAAGATCAGCAGGTTCTCCTCGACGCTCAATTCGAGGTCGCTTGTCATCGCCTGCGGGATCACGCCGATGGAGCGACGGACATCGTCGGACTGACGCGCCACGTCGTAGCCATTGATGAGGGCCGTGCCGGACGTCGGCGGCAGCAAGGTCACCATCATCCGGATCAGGGTGGACTTTCCCGCGCCGTTCGGGCCGAGGAGGCCGACGATTTCGCCGGCCGCGACCGTGAAGCTGATGTGGTCGACGGCGGTAAACTCGCCGAACTTCTTGACGATGTCCTTCACCTCGATGGCGTTCGTCATCACTCCTGGCTTCCGGCTTTCGGCTGTGGGCTCTCGGCTCTCGCCGGTTCTGCTGCAGGTGTTGTGGTCAACGGCAACACGACGTAGGCCGTCATGCCCACGGCGAGACGACGATCGGCGTTGTCGACACGAAGACGCAACTCGAACGTCTTGATGTCGCGTTTGGTCCGGCTGACATCACGCTGCGTCGCATACCCGGCGTCGACGCCACGATAAAACACTGTGCCCTCGCGCTCGTCACCCGACGGCAGCCGCACTGTGAGCTTGTCGCCGACGCGAACGCGATCGATGTAGGTTTCTTCGACGTCGATCCGCACCCACAGGTCGTCCGGATTGACAATCGTCACGATCGCCTGGCCGGGCGTGACGACCTCGCCGGCGAGCGCCGCACGGACGTCGACGACCCCACCGATTGGCGCGTGGATCTCCGTGTAGGCCAACCGCACATCGGCCTTGGCGCGCTGCGCGGAGGCGGCCGCCTGCTGTTTCTGACTGGCATGCAGCTGATTGCGTCGAATCGTGACCTGCTCGGCGTTCGACCGCGCCAGGGCAACGGCCGCGCGCGAGGCGTCGATTTGCTTCGCGAGCGAAGCAAGACGTGACTTGTTCACTTCGTACGCCGTGCGCGTCTCGTCCAGCCGTTCCTGCGTCCCGATGGCGTCCTTCATCATCCGCTGGGCGCGTTCGTACGCGATCTTGGCGTTGTCGAACTCCGCCTGCGCGGCGGCCTCCTGCGATCGTGTCGCTTCCAGGTTGGCCTCGGCCTGCGCGATCTGATCCGTCGTGAGTCGTTCCTGGAGTCGGACCGCCGCTTCGCCCTCCTGCACCTGTGAACCGGCACCCTCGGCGCTGAAGGAGTAAAAGGCGCGTTCTTCGCGCAGTTCATCGGGGGAGAGGACCGCCAGCAATTGGTCGGCTTTGACGGCGTCGCCCTCGTTCACCAGGAGTTTGGCCAGTCGCCCGGTGATCTGGGGACTGACGACGATGTGATTCGTCGTGACAATGCCGGTGAGAACCAGGCTCGTGGCCGGGCGGCTGGTATACCAGTAGACGCCCCCGCCAATAGCCAGGAGCAGGAGCAGCGGAATTGCTCGTTTCATGAGTGTAAAACAACTGTATCAAACACGTGTTTGAATTGGAAGCGTGACTGCGGCGTGCGGCCGTCGGTCCTCGGGTTGTCTTCCGCGCAGAGTTAAAATCGCCGCGTCATGCGACATCTCACCGTGATCGCGGTTGTCTTCGGAGTGATCTCAGTGACGTCGATTCGCGGCCAGTCGCCGCCGGCCCCAAGTTCCGCTCTGGATGCGGTCATGCAGGCCTTCTGGAATGCCAGCGGGCAAGGCTCTCGAGAGGATGCTGGCCGCAAAATCGTGGCGAGTGCAGCGAGCTTCGATGATGTCGCTCAGCGACTGCGGGCTGGCCGTCAGTACGGACCGCAGAAGACGGGACGTATCGAGTTGCCGTTGCGGGCGGGCGGTGTCGCTCTCGATAATGCCGTCGAAATCCCGGCGAACTACGATCCGGCGCGCGAATGGCCATTGCGCGTCAGTCTCCATGGCGGCGTTGGCCGCCAGCCGCCTAATCCCGGAGATCCCCCAGCTCGGCCGTTGAATAACCGTATCGCCAGCGACGGCGAGATCGTGCTGCATCCTCGCGCATGGTTCGATTCGGCGTGGTGGACACCACGTCAGATCGAAAACCTGGCGAAGCTCATCGATCGCGTGAAGCATGACTACAACGTCGATGAATCACGCGTCTACGTCACCGGTATCTCCGACGGTGGCACCGGCGTGTACTACCTGGCGATGCGTGACGCCACGCCCTGGGCGGCGTGCATCCCTCTCAACGGTCACCCATCTGTCATCGCCAACCCGGATACCGGGGCGGATGGACAGCTCTATGCCGGCAATCTCGTGAATTGCCCGCTGCGCATCGTCAATGGCGGCCGCGACCCGTTGTACCCGGCCGCGTCCGTGGCGCCGATCATCGAGATGTTCAAGCGGACAGGCGCGACACTGCAATTTCAGGTGTATCCGGACGCCGGACACGACGTGAGCTGGTGGCCGCAGGAACGCGCTCGCTTCGAGGCGTTCCTCGCGGCGCATCATCGCGTTGCCCATCCCGAGAAGATCTCGTGGGAGACCGAGCGCACGGATCGCTACAACCGGTTCCGTTGGCTCGTCATCGATCGATTGGGCAAACGGGCATCGGATGTGGCACTCGACGACATCAACACGTTTTCGCCCGCGCCGACCATGGAACGCGTGCTCTTCGACCGTGACAAGCCGTCCGGACGCGTGGATGCCGTCCGTCATGGCAACGACTTCGATGTTCGGACCCGGGGCGTCCAGACGTTTACCTTGCTGATCTCGCCTGATGTCGTTGACGTCGGCAGACCCATCCGCGTGACCGTCAACGGCAAGCCGGTTCACGACGCGGTCGTGAAGAAGGATGTCGCGACGCTGGTGAAGTGGGCGGCCCGCGATCAGGATCGCACGATGCTGTATGGAGCCGAGTTGCACATCAACGTTCCTTGAAAGGCGCACGCGATGGCCAGCAAACTTCTCATCGTTCACGGCTACTCGGACGGCTCGACCAGCTTCTTCGCCCTCGGCGACTTCCTGATCGAGCGCGGTGTGTACAACGCGAACGACGTGTCGTACCTCGATTACAGCAGCATGGACGACGAGGCGACGTTCAAGGACTTCGCAGACAAGCTGGACGCCGATCACCGTTCGCGCCTGAATGGCGAACGCGTCGATGTCATCTGCCATAGCACCGGCTCGCTGGTCGTGCGGGCATGGCTGGCGCTCCACGCCGCACGGGCGGCGGGCCGCCGCATCGACGAGGCCTGTCCGGTCGATCGCCTGATCTGTCTTGCCCCTGCCAACTTCGGATCCGATCTCGCCCGCCTCGGGCAATCCTTCCTCGGCAAGTTCAGGACGACGTTCTTCAACTCGCACCAGCACAGGGAGAACTTTCTCGAGTCCGGGAAGGCCGTTCTGCAGGGCCTGGAGCCGGCGAGTCCATTCCAGTGGGAACTGTCGTTCAACTACGATCTGCACGGCCCGGTTTCCTACTTCAGCGAAACGAGGCCCGAGTCACAGCGTTGCTACCCGTTCGTGCTCGCGGCCGGCGAGGCCTACTCCGGCGTGCAGGCGAAAGTGGTCAAGGAGCGCGCGCTGCCCGGCACTGACGGCACCGTGAGGATCGCGGGGACCTCGCTCAACACGCGGAGCTGCTCTCTGGACTTCCGGCTGAACGGTCCGTCGCTCCTCTGGTGGCGTAACAGCAAGTTCGAACAGATTCCCTTCGTTGTCTGTGCCGGCTTCAACCACGGGAGCATCGTCGATCCCGGGACTCCGGGATATCTGGAGCCGGACGGCCCCGGCGCGTTGCTGCTCGAAGCGCTCAACGCACCTACGAAGAGCACGACGCTCTCCGAGTACAAGCAGTTGGCGCAACGGTTCGACGAGGCAACCGAGCGGAACTACGCGCGCATGCCGGCGGACCGGCAGGCACGGTATCAGCAGTTCTTTTTCCGGGTGAGCGACGATGTGGCGCAGGTCGTCGACGATTACTTCATCGACTTTCACGTCGAAGGTCCCGATGGCAAGCCGCATGCTGAACTGACCATGAAGTTCGATGAAGATTTCCAGTCGCAGGTGACCGTGCACTCGACAACGAAGGCGTATCGCGTCTTCATGATGAACTGCAGCAAGCTGGGCGAGTTCTACCACGCGCTGCAGACCGCGGGTGGGCGCCTGATCCTCGAGGTGACTGGAGTGAGCCCGCTACCGGACGTGCGCTACGAGACGAGCCGGTTCGTCGCCTTCGATCCCGCATTACCCCTCGCTCCCGGCGAGCCGCCGCTGCTCTTTGCAAACACGACTACGCTCGTGCACGTGATCCTGAATCGGATGCAGACCGATCGCCTGGCAGTGATTACGGGCGCCGGGGTGGTGGCGCTCGTCACAGCGGGCCAGCCAACTCAGAAGACAGGACGAGCCGCGCTGGCCGATTCGGACGCCGCGCAGGCGGGTGCTGTCGAAACGGTATAGTCCCGGCGGGTCTCAAGACCCGCCGCTACGACAACGGGGGCGCGATCCACGCATAAGATCGCGTCATGCCCGACGCGATTGCAATTCGAAAGGCGACCGATGCCGATCTGCCTGCGCTCGGCAGGCTCGGTGCGTTGCTGCTTGGTACCCACTATCAGTTCGACCCGCAGAGATTCATGGCGCCCGGGAGCGACCCCGAGGGCGGCTACGCCTGGTTCCTCGGGACGCAGCTACGCGAAGAAGACGTCGTGGTGCTCGTGGCCGAGCAGCGGGCGTCGGTCGTCGGCTACGTGTATGCCGGGCTGGAACCGCAATCCTGGAAAGAGCTGCGCGAGGCATGCGGGTTCATCCACGACGTGGTCGTCGATGAGCACGGACGGCGCGCTGGCGTCGCGACCGCGCTCATGGACGCAGCGGTCGACTGGCTGCGTCAGCACGGCGCGCCGCGGGTTGTGCTGTGGACGGCCGAATACAACGAAGGCGCGCATCGACTCTTCGAGCGCCTCGGTTTTCGTCGCACGATGGTTGAGATGACACGAGAGCTTTAACGCACGCCTCTACGATTGTGTAGCGCGCGTCTTGAGACCCGCCATGCGCTGCGTCTCTGGAACGCTCCATGCACCGAACGCGACGTGAGGTGACACATGGCGAAGTATGGAAAGTCGGCGTCGAAGCGAGTCGAGTCTGCGATGCGGCGGCGGAAGAAGGGGACGCTCAAAAGCGGTTCGGGGCGCAGCGTCAAGAGCCGCAAGCAGGCGATCGCCATCGGCCTGAGTGAAGCGCGGAAAAAGGGCGCCAAGGTCCCATCGCGCCGATCGTCCTCGAAGAAGCGATAGACGCGCGGCTCAGCTCTCTCTTACCTGCACAGGTAAGGCATGTCACTTGCACAGCGCAGATCAAGGACCCAACCCATGCGTTTGCAAGGACCGATTACCATGCGTTTGGCAGCACCCGGGAAACTGAAGATTGCGCAAGTTGCACCGCTGAGTGAAAGTGTTCCACCGAAGCTCTACGGAGGAACGGAACGGGTTGTCAGTGTCTTGACGGAAGAGCTCGTCAAGCAGGGGCACAGCGTCACGCTGTTCGCGAGCGGCGACTCGCGCACGTCCGCCACGCTGGTGGCGCCGTGCGAGCGGGCGCAGCGCTTGATGGGCTGCATCGATCCACTGGCTGCGCACATGCTCATGCTCGAGCAGGTGGTTCAGCGAGCCGACGAGTTCGACGTCATCCACTTCCACGTGGCTCCTGTCCACTTTCCGATCGCACGTCGGATGGCCACGCCGCATCTCACGACACTGCATGGCCGCCTCGACCTGCCGGATCTCGTGCCGTTGTACGAGGAATTCAACGAACTGCCGCTCGTGTCGATCTCCGACGCGCAGCGCACGCCGCTCCCTCGTCAGAATTGGGCGGATACCGTCTATCACGGGCTGCGCGAGCAGGACTTTCGATTTCACCCCGAGCCGGGCTCGTATCTCGCGTTTATCGGACGCATCGCCAGGGAGAAGCGCGTCGATCGCGCCATCGCGATCGCGAAGGCGTGCGGATGGCCGCTGAAGATCGCAGCGAAGGTCGACCCCAGCGATGTCCTCTACTTCAAGAACGAGATCGCGCCGCTCATGGAGCATCCGCTCATTGAGTTCATCGGCGAGATCCCCGACTCGAAGAAAAGTGCCTTTCTCGGTCAGGCGCGAGCGATGCTCTTCCCGATCGATTGGCCTGAGCCGTTCGGGCTGGTCATGATCGAATCTCTCGCGTGCGGGACGCCGGTCGTCGCCTTCCGCGGTGGCTCAGTGGATGAGGTTATCGAGGACGGTGTGACGGGTTTCGTGGTCGACGACCTGGATGAGGCGATTGACGCGACGAAACGTACGCATACACTGGATCGTCGCGCCTGCCGCGATGCATTCACGCGTCGGTTCAGCGGGCCGCGTATGGCGTCCGGGTATGTTCGACTCTATCGACAGCTCGTTACCAGTGCAGCCGGTGCAAATATCGTCGCCTGACAGCCCTCGCGATCCGTTCCTGGAGCACTTCGACCAGAGCTTTCCGATCATCGCGGATTCGGAACGCCCGATTACGCCGCTGCGTGTCCTCAAGCACGGCGACTCATTCTCGGTGTTCGATCCGCGAGGGGATATCGTCCCGAGCGAAGCGAGCGAGGAAGGCGTCTATCACGACGGCACTCGCTTTCTCTCCCGGTTCGAGTTGCTGCTCTTTGGGCAGCAACCGTTGTTGCTGAGCTCGACCGTCACCGCCAACAACGCGATGTTCGAGGCGGACTTGACCAATCCGGATCTTCGCCGCGACGGCGTGATCGCGATCGGGCGCGGCGAGATCAACATCTGCCGGACTCGGATGCTGTGGGACGCGAGCTCTGTCGAGCGGATTCAGGTCACTAACTATCGTCTCGATCGCATCGATGTGCCGATCTCGGTGTACTTCGACGCTGACTACGCCGACGTCTTCGAAGTACGTGGCACGCGGCGCGCCCGGCGGGGACAACGGCTTCCCGACGAGAGCGGTGACGCCTATCTCATGCGGTATCGCGGCCTGGACGGTCGCGAGCGGCGGACCCGGGTGCGGTGGAACCGCCATCCCGATCGCCGCGGTCAGAACCGCGCGATGTGGACGCTCCAGCTCGAGCCGATGGCCAGCGCAGCGATCGACATCACGGTCGAATACGAGATGGACGGGTACGCGCCGGCTTTGAGCGTCTGGTTCGGCGACGTGCTGCCGATGAAGACCGGCCCGCGCACCAGCTCACTTCACACGTTCTGCTGCAGTCTGGCGAGCTCGAGCACGATCTTCAACCGTTGGCTCGACCGGTCGTCAGCGGATGTGCAGATCATGATTACGGAGACGCCGCACGGAACGTATCCGTACGCGGGTATTCCGTGGTTCAGCACCCCGTTCGGGCGCGACGGCATCATCATCGCGTTTGAAATGCTCTGGCTGAACCCCGGAGTGGCGCGCGGCGTGTTGGCGTTTCTCGCCAGGACACAGGCGACGACGACCGACGACACGCGTGATTCCGCCCCCGGCAAGATCCTGCACGAAATGCGCGGCGGTGAGATGGCGGCGCTCGGCGAGGTGCCGTTCGGGCGCTATTACGGAAGCTGTGATGTCACGCCGCTCTTCGTCATGCTCGCCAAGGCGTATTACCTCCGCACGGGAGACGGAGAATTCATCGATGAGGTCTGGCCTAATCTCGTCCGCGCTCTCGAGTGGATGGACCGAAGCGGCGATCTCGATGGCGACGGCTTCATCGAGTACGCCCGGCAATCGGAGACCGGGTTGGTGCAGCAAGGCTGGAAGGACTCACACGACTCGATATTTCACGCCGACGGTTCGTTGGCCGAGCCGCCCATCGCGCTGTGCGAGGTGCAGGGATACGCGTATGCGGCATGGAAAGGCGCCTCGGAACTTGCCGCGATGCGCGGCGACGAGCGATCGGCCCGCGACTGGGCGGCACGCGCCGAGCAAGTGCGCGTGGCGTTCGAACAGGCTTTCTGGTGTGAGGACCTCGGCACCTACGCATTGGCGCTCGACGGACAGAAGCGCCAGTGTCGTGTGCGCACGTCCAACCCGGGTCACTGTCTGTTTGCAGGGATTGTTTCACCGGAACGAGCTGAACGCGTGTGCGCGACGCTGATGGAAGAGGGGTCGTTTGCAGGCTGGGGGATCCGCACCGTGGCGGCCACCGAGCGGCGCTTCAACCCGCAGTCGTATCACAACGGGTCCATCTGGCCGCACGACAACGCGATGATCGCGGCAGGGATGGCGCGCTACGGCTACACGAGTGCGGCTCGCCGCATTCTGACGGCGATGTCCGATCTCAGCGAGGCCGTCGATCTCCATCGATTGCCGGAACTCATCTGCGGTTTTCCTCGTCGCGGTCGCGAGTACCCGACGCTCTATCCGGTGGCGTGCGCGCCACAGACGTGGGCGGCCGGTGCCGTGTTCCTGCTTCTGGCCGCAACGCTCGGTGTCCACATCGATGCGCCCGCGCGCCGCATCTCGTTCTCGCGCGGACGCTTGCCTGACACGCTCGACTGGCTGCGCCTGACCGACCTGGCCGTCGGCGACGCGCGAATCGATATCCGTCTCGAGCGTCATCAACACGACATCGGCGCGACCGTCCTTCGACGCGAAGGGCAGATCGAGATCGTCACGATCGGGTAACCACCCAAGCGGTGCGAAGGGGCGAGGGGCCGAGGGTGCGAAGGTCTGGTCCGAAGGTCCGAGGGTCTGAAGGTGTCAGCCATTCAGCGTGCTTGACGGCCGGGCTGAATGGATGGCTGCTTTCCTTGCCGCTTGAAGATCGAGTGCGCGCCACGGCTGCGTTCACCGCTGTTGGACGTCAGTTCCTCGATCGCGCGCGCGATGCCGAACGACAGGTGTTGCGACGCTTCCTGCGCCGCCTTCACAGGATCCCGCGACGCGATGGCGGCGACGAGCTGCTGGTGCCGCGTATTCGATCCAAGCGGCTGTGACACCTTCGAGAGCCACAGCATCGCGAAGGCATGACACCGATCGACGGCGTCGTAGAGCGCCGGGCATCGGGAGTACTCGGCGATTTGGCGATGAAAATCGCTGTGCAACATCGAGTACTGCCCGGCAACGAGGCGCGAATTGTCTAGTTCCTCCGCGAGCGTGCCGAGATGCTTCAACTCGAGGGCGGTCGCCATCAGCGCGACGCGCATGGCCACTTGCGTCTCGAGCGCTTCCCAGACGACGAAGTGATCGCGGACGTCGTTCAGCGAGACCGCGCGCACGCGTGTTCCCGCGCGCGGGCGGCTCTCGAGCAACCCCTCGAACTCGAGGCGCTGGAAGGCAGATGCGACCGGCAGTGGACTCGTTCGCAGTTCCGTGGCGATTCGACGGCGCGACATCGGCTGCCCCGGCCGCAGCTCCCCACTCACGATTCCTCGTCGCACGCGCTCATAGACTTTCGAAGCCAGCGTGGTATCGAAAAGCCCGTCTCGCATATTTCGATATACGAAAATTGTTTCTCGATGAGAACGTCATTAGAACAACACACGCCCAAACGGCCGTCAAGTGACATTGAGATCAGCTCGGCGGTTGGACCGTCTCGTGGTACTCTGCGCCCCGAAATCGACTACCTCGATTGGGGTAGAGGCGGGATTCAGATTCTAGGAGGTCGCCATGCAGAGGCAATCGTCGTGGATTCCAGTCTGTGCTGGCGTTCTCATCTGGGCAACGGCGGCAGTGGGCGACGCGCAGCAGGCGCGCGTGCAAGCCGTGGATGCGAACGGCGCGCCCATCTTCAAAGTCGATCCGTTCTGGCCCAAACCGCTGCCCAACCGGTGGAGCATGCAGCAGGTCACCGGCATCCACGTCGACCACGAGGACCACATCTGGTTCCTGAATCGCGCCGCCGCGGCCGAAGGCGATGAGATCGGCGGCGACGGCAACCCGCCGCGGATCGACTGCTGCGTTCGTGGCCCTGAAGTTGTCGAACTGGATCAGGATGGCAAGGTCGTTCACGCGTGGGGCGGTCCTGGTTACCATCCGCTGTGGCCGGCGGCGCTGCAAACAGTCATTGCAGATCGTCAGGGATTCGTGTGGGTCGGAGGCACCGCGCCGCAAGACAGCATCCTCAAGTTCGCGCGCGACGGCAAGTTCGTATGGGACTTCGGCCACCGCCCGCCAGCGGGTGCGCAGTTATCTGAAAACAACCAACAGACCGACGTTCTGGTTTCGAAGGGACGCTTCCAGCTCGATGAGGTCGCGCGCGAGATCTACATCATCAACTGGAAGCGCGTGCTCGTGTACGACATGGACACCGGCGCCTTCAAACGCGGGTGGGGTGGTCACGGCATGCCGCTCAGCGAGATCTCCAACGATCCGACGCCCTCCTACAAATGGACTGGAGGTCCACCTCCGCCCGAAAAGAACTTCGTGCCCGATCTGCACTTCCTCGAGATCTCCAATGACAGGCGGGTCTACGTCGGGGAGCGCGGGCAGAACAGAATCGAAGTGTTCACCACGGAAGGCAAGTGGCTTCAGGATTTCTCCGTGGCGGCCGGCACGCCGGCACGCGGTGACGGATGCGGCGGCCTCAACAACACGAAGATGCCGCCCTGTGGCACGACCTATAAACTCGCGATCTCGCGCGATCCGTCTCAGAAATATCTATATGTCGCCGATGGGACGAACAATCGCGTGTGGATTCTCGATCGTCAGAGTGGCAAGACTCTCGGGTCCTTTGGCGGCAACGGTCGCTACGCGGGTCAGCTCCATTGGATCAACGCGATCGCGATGGATTCGAAGGGCAACATCTACACCGGTGAAGTGGAACAGGCGAAGCGGATCCAGAAGTTCGAGCCAGTGAGGAAATAACTCAGTTCGTTTTCTGCCAGCTCTACGTTGATCCACCCCGAGGAGGTCCACCCATGACTGTTGCCGGGCGTCTTCGTGCGTGGCTTACCCCTGGCTTCGCAGCTTTGATCACACTTGCTGTACTGATTCTCGTGGCCAGTCCCACAAATGCAAGCATCACGAGAATTCAGATTACGTCGGAGGAATCGCCGACCTTTGGCGGCTACTCATGGCCCGGTGTTGGCCAGTACGAAAAGATCGTGGGTAAGGCATTTGGTGAAGTCGATCCCAGTGATCCGAAGAATGCCGTGATCGTAGACCTCGCGCTTGCGCCGAGGAACGTGCGTGGACATGTCGAGTACTCGTTCGACTTCTACATCCTCAAGCCAATTGATTTGAGCAAAGGCGCCCACAAGGTGATGTACGAACCACCGAACCGTGGGGGTAAGACGTGGAGCGCGTTTGCTCGGGTCCCCGGTGGCAACGACCCGGGCTCGATCACCGATCCGACGGTGCTTGCGAGCTCCTTCCTGATGCCGCGTGGTTACACGATGGTGTGGAGCGGTTGGGACAAATCGGCCGGAACGAGTACGGCGAATTTCAACGCGACCATCACGCTCCCTGTTGCCAGGAACCTGGATGGCAGCCCCATCACCGGACCGGCCTACGAGTACATCGTCAGCTCGGCGACTGCATTTACCTTGAGCTACCCGGCGGCGACGTTGGACAAAGCGCGCGCAACCTTGACCCATCGGGTTCATTTGAACGATGTCCCTGCGGTGGTGCCGCCGACAGGGTGGGAGTACAGCAATCCAGGCGGGACGGCCATCCGGCTGCTTCCTGCGGGAACGCCGTTTGTCGCGAACGACATCTATGAGTTTACGTACACGGCAAAAGATCCATCCGTGAATGGGCTGGGATTAGCCGCCGTTCGCGACTGGAACGCGTGGCTGCGTTATGAGGCGGCTGATGATCTAGGTACTGCGAATCCGCTGGCAGGAGACGTCACGCGCATCTACTCGGCGGTCCTCTCGCAACCTGGACGGATGCTCAACGACTTTCGTCATCTTGGCTTCAACCAGGCCGAGACTGGCAAGAAGGTATTCGATGGCATGCTGCAGTGGATTGCAGCCGGAGATGGCCTGAACATCAACTACCGGTTCTCACAACCCAATCGCACCGAACGCAACCGTCAGGAGCACCTGTACGTCGAGGGCGTCTTTCCCTTTGCCAATGTCACAACGACGGATCCGATCAGCGGCCGAACCGATAGCCGTTATGCACGGTGTGCGGCAACTGGGACCTGCCCTCTAAGCGTCGAGATCAACTCGGCCAACGAGTATTGGGTTAAGGCGGGATCACTGCTGCACACCGATCCGACGGGCACTATCGATCTCGCCGATTCTCCGTTCACGCGCAATTACCTGATTTCCAGTCATCAACACGGCGTTGGCAACGCGACTGTGAAGGCCACGTGCCAGCAGTTCCTCAACCCATTGAATTCGGGGCCGGTGCAGCGGGCGTTGTTCGTGGCCCTGGACGAATGGACCAATGGCGAGCTGCCGCCATCGAGCAGAGTGCCTCGCGTCGACGATGGCACCCTCGTGTCGCCACTTCCCCAATCAAGCGTGGGGTTCCCGAACATACCCGGCGTAACCTATACCGGGCTCAAGACCACACGCTACCTGCTGGATTACGGTCCGGGCTTCTATACGACCGGCATCGCAACTATTAACCCGCCGATCGTCACGGCGCCCTATGAAGACAATCCAGCTAATGGACCGATCTACCCGAGTTTCGTGCCCAAGACCGATAGCGATGGCAACGACATTGCGGGAGTGCGTTTGCCCGACGTAACGGTCCCGTTAGCGACTTATACGGGCTGGGGGTTGCGGTCCGGAGCGCAGGCCGACGATGGATGCGAGGCCTTAGGTCAATACATTCCGTTCGCGAAGACCGAGGCGGAGCGCCTGGCATCAGGCGATCCCCGGCCGTCGGTCGAGGAACGCTATCCGTCGTTTGGGAGGTACTACAGTGAGGTGATTCGCGCTATCGACGGACTGGTGAAGGATCGGCTCATGCTGTGCGAGGACGCTGCCACCGAGCAGGCGCGACTGCTGCAGGCTGGACTGAGTGCCGGCGTCCCCGAGCCACGAGGGAACCTGCCGCCCCAGGCGACGCCGCCTCTCTGTCATCGACCTCATTAGCACACCGATTGGGGCCGGCGGCTTCGACGCCGGCGGCCCCCTTTATCGTCCGCTCGTAGAGTGCCCGTGCGGGGTGTGCTCCGATGGCAACGGCGGCGGAGCCTCGCCGGGTCGAGACAGGCGCACCACGCTCATGAGCCCTCCCTCCGCGTGGTCGAGGATGTGGCAGTGATACATCCATGAGCCGGAGCGGTCGTCGAATCGCACGATGAGGGTGAGCCGATCCTTGAACGGCACGCTCACCGTGTCCTTCCACTGTAACGGGCGGCGCGGTGTTCCGTCTTTGTTCAGCACCTGGAAAAAGAAGCCGTGCAGGTGGATTGGGTGCGACCAGGCCGTCGTGTTCGTCACCGTCCAGATCTGTGTCTCGCCTGCCGTCGCTTTGAGCGGCGGGATACGGTCGAGCGGTTTGCCATTGATGGTGTAGTTGAACGTCTTGTCGAAGGGCGATTGCTCGATGCCGAATTCAATAGCGACCGGCGTGGCACCTGCCTGAGCGATGGGTTCGATCGCGCGCGTGACTTTAGGGTGCGGCACGGGTGTGACCGCGGGTGTGTCCGCAACTAGGACGTCCAGCAGTTCTTCTCCAAGTCGTGCTTCGACGCTGCCGTATCCACGGTTGAAGAGACGCGCGTGAATGGCGTACTCCGTGCCGGGCTTTGCGGTTGGCGTGTACAAGACATCTGCCCGTTCGCCCGGCGCGAGCACTAGCGAGTCCAGTTGCTGGGAGTACTCCTGAAGTCCGCTGTCGTCGCCGATCTTCGTGAAGCTCATACCGTCACCCGGTTCGAGATCGAAGAACCGGCTCTTCGCGGCGTTGACCACGCGCCAGCGCTGGGTGACGCCCGATCGCACAGTGAGTCGCGGATGGTTTCGTCCGTTGACGAGCAGTGTGTTGCCTTCGCGTCCGAACGCCATGCCTGTTGATCCGCCCGTTTGTGGATCCTCCAGCTTGCCCTGCTCGGTGATGTCTATGTCGCTGAGTACGAAGACACGTTCATCAGGTACCTTGAATGTCTCCGATCGGTCGTCCACCAGGAACGCGCCGTACAGGCCGAAGCCCACTTGCGCTGCCGACATGACATGCGGGTGATACCAGTAGAGACCTGCATCAGGGACGATGAAGTCGTACGTGAACGTGCCACCTGTTTCGACCGCAGCTTGCGATGCACCAGGAACACCGTCCATCTGGATGGGGACGCGCAGTCCGTGCCAGTGCACCGTCGTCGGTGATGGCAGTTGGTTGGTGAAGTGGACGATGAGGCGATCGCCAACGGAGAGTCGAATCAGTGGACCCGGGATGGTGCCGTTGAACGTCCAGGCTTCGATCCGGCGTCCGGGCGACACCTCGACCTGTGCAACGACTGCTGTCAGGTTGATCTCCAGGATTCGGGGGTCTGGGTTCAAATCGGGCACGGTCTCAGGGACTGTGAGATCCCAGTCCGCTGACCCCGTCGTCTGACTTGTGGGCTGTTGTGCCTTGACCCCGATGATGATGGCGCCGGTGATGTCGAGACATGCCAAGAGAGCGACAACCGAATGAGCGTGAGCGGAAGTTCGCATCTGGGTTCGTCGAGTAAACAATCTTCGGGCCACGCCCTTCCGCAGCACAAGTGGTAAAGCGTCCACATGTATGTGAGTGAAATTTCCGATCACGGCTGGAAATTCCGCGTCGCCGTCGCGGGCAAGCCAGGGATCAGGTAAAACAGACGTTGTGAGCCGCCGGTCCAGGAAACATCGCGCTGCCGAGCCACTGCCAGCGCCAGCACCAGTTGTTAACAAGCCTCGACTTCGAGTCATCGGCGTCATCGCGGGCGTGCTCCTCGTCGTGGCCGCGGCGGTTCTCGTGTTCGGTCCGTGGCAGCTTCGAAGGGGAGCGGAGCGGCTGCCGCAACCGCCAGCGCTATCAGCTCAGCAAAAAGTCATTGAGGACCATCTCCGTACTAAGTACGCGACCGCGATCGAGACACCTTCTTCCATTGGTGCTGTCGGCCCGCTCTGTCTGGCGTATCACGCTGACATGTTCTTCGACCTCGCCGAGCGTTGTTATGAACTGGCAGCGACACTCGCTCCCGACGACTGGCGATGGACCTACTACCACGCGGTGATCCAGTCGGAACGTGGTGGCGGTGAAGCGCTGCTCGACAACCTCCGAATCGTCGTCCGGCGTACGCCTCAATTCGGGCCTGCCTGGCTGCGGTTGGGTGAGGCTGAGTTCAAGGCGGGCCGCTACGCCGAGGCGGAGAAAGCCTGGCGGACAGCTCGCGACCTTCCCCTCACGGAGGCGCCGCCGGCATCAATCCGACATGTCACCGAGATCCCGCTCTCGGCGTACGCCTCGCTCGGGCTCGCGCGCGTCGCACTGGTTCGAGGAGATTTCGAATCCGCGCGGACGATTCTCGAGGACGTTATCAGGTCGACGCCTTTTTTCGGATCCGCGCTGCGTTTGCTCGCCGAGAGTTACCGGCGTCTCGGACGTCAGAGCGAGGCCGAACGTCTCGTCTACAGAGCGGGGCGTCTTCCCCCGTACACTCCGTACGCCGATCCAGTGATCGACGAACTGGCTCGTGAATCACGCAACAGCATCTTCCTGCTTCGACTTGCTTCGGAAGCCAACCTGGCGGTCAATGCCGAATGGAGCGAGTTCCTCACCCGAAGGGCGCTCGAGTTCGATGCGAACAATCCCGAAGTCGTATTGAAGCTCGCAAGGGTTCTTCGCACGGTCGAGCGCAATGACGAGGCTCTGGAGTTGTTCAAGCGGTACCAGGCGATGGTGCCCGGCGACTACCAGGTGCTCGCGCACATCGGCAGCTGTCTCAGCGCGATGGGGCGCCTCGATGAAGCCGAGACTTACTTCCGCAAGGCGTTGCAAGGTTTGGACGATCCCGTCACCCACTTCAACATGGCTCTCCTGCTGGCGTTGACCAATCGTCTCGATGAAGCGGTGCGGGAATATGAGAAGGCGCTCGCGCGTGACCCGATGCACAGCGACTCACGAACGAATCTGGCTGCGGTCCTGGTCCGGCAGGGGAAGCTCGATCGCGCGGCGCGCGAGTTGAAACTGCTTCTCGATTACGACCCGGAAAACGCCGGCGCGCGGACCAACTACGGGCTTGTGCTGATCCAGCAGGGGCATCGGGCGGAGGCCAGAGGCCAGCTCGAAGAGGCGCTGCGACTCGATCCGGGACTCACACCCGCGCGCGAAGCGCTCACCGCCATCCGCGATCAATAACCTGAATCTATTACCGAAATCTTGACAGCCATATCAGTCCGACGTATACACATTCCGGCCTGAGCACACCTTTTCGCTAGGCGAAAGGCGCGCCCGGCTATTCGTGCGCGCTGAAGGTCGAAATCGACTGTTCCGATGCAGCCGGCATCGACGCGAGGCGACGCGGGTCCACGTTGGAAGGCAAAGGATGGAGGCAGGCATGCGAGGTTTGGTGAGAACCCTGGCTGTTCTCTCCGCAGTTCTCTTGCTGCCCGCTGCAACGTACGCGCAGCAGGCATCGATATCAGGAGTGATCAAAGACGCATCCGGCGCCGTGTTGCCGGGTGTCTCGGTTGAAGCCACGAGTCCGGCGCTCACGGAAAAAGTCCGGGCGGTCGTGACGGATGGAACGGGTCAGTATCGAATCGTCGAGCTGCCGCCCGGGACGTACACCGTCACGTATTCACTGCAGGGATTCAATGTCGTCAAGCGCGAAGGCGTCGTACTGACGGGCTCGCTGACAGCAACTATCGATGTCGATCTCCGCGTCGGCTCACTCGAGGAAACCGTCACGGTCACCGGCGAATCACCAATCGTCGACGTGCAGAGCGCGCGCCGGCAGCAGGTCATCGACGGCGACGTCCTCAATACCATTCCGACCTCGCGTTCGTACAACAACGTGCTTCAACTCGTGCCTGGCGTCGTCGCGGGCGACGGACAGGTCCAGCTTCGTCCGACGATGCTGTTGTTCACGGCCCATGGCGGCAGCACTGAAGATGGCCGCTTGACTCTCGACGGCATCAACACGGGCGCATCGCGTGGCGGCGCCGGTGTCTCGGGCTACATCCCCGACATGCAGAACGCGGCCGAGGTCACGTTCACCATTTCGGGCAACCTCGGTGAGGCAGAGACCGGCGGACCGCAGATGACAGTGGTGCCCAGTCCAGGTGGCAACACGTTCAAGGGTTCGTTCTTCATCTCCGGCTTGAACGACAAGATGCAGGGTGACAACTTCGACTCGACTCAGTTGAGTGTGCTGGCCGCGCCAGCGAAGTCGCTCCTGCTCCGCGATTACCAGGTCTCCGTCGGCGGACCGATCAAGCAGGATCGGATGTGGTTCTTCTTCAATCATCGCCGCATCGATGCGGCCGACGCGCAGCCGGGCATTTTCGCCAACAAGAACGCCGGCGATCCGACGAAGTTTACGTACGTGCCGGACTTCAGCCAGCAGGGTCGCATCGACCAGAAGCGCAGAATCTTCTCGCTCCGCTTGACGACGCAGCTGACACCCAAAAACAAGTTGATGCTGTTCTGGGACGAGCAGCCGCAGTGCAGCGGCGCGGCGTGGCCGGGCAGCAACGATGATGGCTGCATGTCGAACAAGGACGGCTGGATTTACGGTGGCAGCCAGAACAACGGCTTCTTCGGACCTGGCCCGAACTCACCGGAGACCGGCGACTACGGCGACACGCACCAGAAGGTGCAGCAGGTGAAGTACACGGCGCCGGCGACCAACAAACTCCTGCTCGAGGCGGGTTTCGGTACCTACATCTCGCAGTGGGGATACCAGGAGCGGCCGGGCAACCTGACCAAGAGCCTGGTTCGCATGCAGGAGCAGTCGGCGCAGATCTTCGACCGCAACGGGAACAAGGTCTCCGCGGCGTGCGATGGCTGCCTCACCGTGGCAGGCAACCTGAAGTACCGCTCCTCGAACTGGCCGACGGGCTACATCTTCGCTCATACATGGAACGCGTCGGCGAGCTACGTGACAGGCGCGCACAACATGAAGCTTGGCTATCAGGGAGCGTTCCACCGCGACGACGACAACCTGTTCCCGACGATCAGCAACGATTACCTGATGCAGCTGACCGTTAACAACGGGATTCCCAACGCCTTCACCATCCAGTCGGGTCAGTTCACGAGAAAAGTCCGCACCCAGTACTACGCGTTCTTCGGACAGGACACCTGGACGAAGGATCGCCTGACGCTGCAGGGCGCGGTGCGTTTCGATCACGCCTGGAGTTCCTTCCCGGAACAGATCATCGGTCCGTCAGTTACCATTCCGACGGCGATCGTTCTTGAAGCGCAGCAGGGCATAACCGGTTACAACGACATCAGCCCACGCGTCGGCGCCGCCTACGACGTTTTCGGCAACGGCAAGACATCGCTGAAGGCGAACGTCGGACGCTACCTGCATCCAGCGTCGAACCAGGGGAGATACATCAACGCCAACCCGTCCGAGCGGGTGTCGACGATCACCGCGCGTCCATGGACGGACAACAACGGAAACTTCTTTCCGGACTGCAACATACTCGACGGTCGGGCCCAGAGCCCCGCAACGACCGGATCGATCGATGCGTGTGGCGTATGGGCCGATCAGAACTTCGGTCGCGCACGTCCCAGTACCACGCTCGCCGAGTCCATCCTCGGTGGATGGGGGGCCCGGCCATACGACTGGCAGTTCGGCGTATCCGTGCAGCAGGAAGTCGCGCCGAGGGTTTCTGTCGAAGTCGGGTACTACCGTCGCTGGTGGCCCATCTTTGGTGGAGCGGATGTGACGGACAACGTCCAAGTGAGCGC